>Ga0155519_130_pt1 | contig 271307 bp, 253 predicted proteins | sample RifCSPhighO2_12_FD_107176 | JGI IMG/M metagenome (GOLD analysis project Ga0155519, IMG submission 107176) | Rhodobacterales bacterium RIFCSPHIGHO2_12_FULL_62_75 | reverse complement strand
GCTGACCGGCACGATCCTGAACGGCTTTGATCCGCGCAAGGCCCGCGCGGGCGGCTATTCCTACAATTACAATTACCGCTATGAATACAAGCGCCGGGCCGACTAGGCCCGGCCCTTGGCCATCAGACGGGCAACATCCAACATACGGTTGGAAAAGCCCCATTCGTTGTCATACCAGCCAAAGACCCGCAGCATACCGCCGCGCGTCACCCGCGTTTCGGGCAGTGCCATCACGATGCTTTCCGGCCGCGCCCGCAGATCCGTCGAGACGAGCGCGCGGTCTGTCGCGCCGATCACCCCGCCCGCCGCCTTCAACACCGCATTCACCGCCTCGGCCGTGACAGGCCGCTCTGTCATCACCGCCAGATCCACCGCCGACACGCTGGCCGTCGGCACCCGCACTGCCGAGCCTTCGATCCGCCCCGCAATCTGCGGCAGCACAATATCCAGCAACCGCTGCGCCGAAGTCGTGGTCGGCACCATCGACAGCGCCGCCGCGCGCGAGCGCGAGAAGTCCGCCGCAGGCGCGTCCACCGTCGGCTGGCTACCGGTATAGCAGTGAATCGTCGTCATTGATCCGGTGACGATGCCCCAGTGATCATCGATCAACCGCGCCAGCGGGGCCAAAGCATTGGTGGTGCAAGAGGCATTCGACACAATCGCCTGATCGCCCAAGGCGGCATCATTCGCCCCCAGCACAAAGGTCAGATCCGCCGCCGCAGACGGTCCCGACACCAGCACCCGCCGCGCCCCCGCCTGCAAACCACGCTCGGCCACCGCACGGGCATCCGCGCGCCCGGTGCATTCCATCACAACATCGACGCCCGACAGATCCAGTCCGGAAATATCGGGGGTGCGGTGCAGCGGAATCGCGGTGCCATTCACCTCAAGCGCATCGCCCACCAGCTGCACCGTGCCGCGCCAAGGCCCGAAAACCGAGTCATATTCAAAGAGATAGGCGCACATCTCGGCAGCGGCGATGTCGTTGATACCGACCACCTCCAGCCCCGGAGCCGCCCCCTGCATCGCCGCGCGCAATACCGAACGCCCGATGCGACCAAAGCCGTTGATGAATACCTTCATGCCCCGCCCCCCTGCTTGGCCGCAGTCAGATCACGGCTCTGCCCGCCGTTCAATGCCCCCGTTGCATCTTTTGATCAAAACATGCCGGCAAGGGTGCGTGGCAAGCACGCACCCTACCCCCCTTACGGGCAGACTCCGCCCGTGGCATCCGTCACCCGATCTGCCGCCGCGCGCACCCATGCCCCAAAGCGCGTCGAATCCGAAAGCCCCATCCGAAACGCTGGCCCCGCGACCAGAATCGCGGCCACCGGCTCGGCAAAGGCGTTGAAAATCGGGGCCGCGACGCCGCGCATGCCCTCGGCCTGCTCCTGATCATCAAGGGCAAAGCCGCGTTCGCGGGTGCGGGACAGGTCGCGCCGCAGGCTGTCCGCCGAACTGAGTGACAGCGAGGTCGCCCGCGCCATACCCTTGCGGTCCAGAACCTCTTGCACCCGATCTTCGTCCAGCCAAGCCAACAGCGCCTTGCCGCCCCCCGAAACATGCATCGGCGCAATGGCTCCCGGCGGGAAATAGGCGCGGATCGGCTGATGGGTCTCGCTTTGCGCCAGAATCAAAAGCTCATCCGCCACTTCGATGCCCAGAGCCACGGTCTCGCCCGTGGCGCGCCTCAACTCATCCATCGCTGGCCTTGCCCGTTCAACCACGTTCGAGCGGCGCAGGAAGGCATTGCCCACCCGAAACGCACCGCTGCCGATATGCCAGAACTGCCCCGGTTCTTCCGCCTCGACCATGCCCCGCGCTTGCAGCGTCACCAGCGCACGAAACACCGTCGCCACCGCCTGATCGGTGATAACGGCCAGTTCGGACAGGGTTTTTCCCGGCGTCGCGGCAATCACCTCAAGCAAGCGCATCGCACGATCCAGCGCCTGCACCGTGTTGGTATCGGCCTTTTCCGGATCGGTCTTGGGGCGCCCGCGCAGCCGTGGAGCTTCTGCCATGTCTTGCCCTTTGCAAAAAGCGGCGCAGCCTGAGGCCACGGCGCATGGATTCGTTGCAAGCCTATGCCAGCGCCACATAAATGAAAAATATTTTCGCAAATTGCCGGCAGATTTCACCGGAGGCGTAACAGTCCCAACCGCACTGCTACGCGTGCGTTCCCGTCAAACGCTTTGCCCCGGCTTGCGGCACATTGGCAGGCACAGGCCGGGCCGGACGCTCTTTCCAAAGGTTATCCGCGATCAGACTGTTCGGATTATAGCCGGTCTGGGCCTCGGCCATCACCTGCCGGACAGAGGCAATGTCATTTTGCGCGCAGGCCATGTCCAGCCGCTCCAGCAGAGGAGCCAGCGCAGATCCGGTCAGGCAGATTTCGGTGGCAGACATGATGCGCGGGTGCTGGGTGGGTGCGGGACAATCCCCGATCAGCAATTCCTCATACAGTTTTTCCCCCGGACGCAGGCCGGTAAACTGGATCGCAATTTCGCCCTTGCCAAGCTTTGCTTCCCTGTCCTTGGCCACGATCACCGGCTTTAGCCCATGCAGTCGCGCCATTTGCGCCGCCAGATCCGAGATCTGCACCGGATCGCCCATATCGAGCACAAAGACATCGCCGCCCCGCCCCATGGCACCGGCCTGAATCACCAGTTGCGCCGCCTCGGGGATCGTCATGAAAAACCGCGTGATCTGCGGATGCGTCACCGTCAACGGCCCACCCGCCGCAATTTGCTTCTGGAACAACGGGATAACGGACCCTGACGAACCAAGCACATTGCCAAAGCGCACCATCGAGATTTTTGTTGGCACCGTCGGGCCTTGCGCCTTGGCCTGACATACCATCTCGGCCAGCCGCTTGGAGGCCCCCATGATATTGGTCGGGCGCACCGCCTTGTCGGTCGAGACCATGATAAACGACTCGACCCGCGCCGCCACGGCAGCATCCAGCACGACAGCGGTGCCGAACACATTGTTCCGCACACCTTCGGCGACGTTATGTTCGACCAAAGGCACATGCTTGAACGCGGCGGCATGGTAGACGGTTTGCACCCCGAACAGCCGCAGTGTTGTCGCCACCCGCTCGGCCGACTGGACCGAGCCAAGGATCGCAATGATCTCGCAGGCATTTCCTTCGGCGCGCAGACCAAGCAATTCTTGTTCGATGCTGTACAGCGCGAATTCGGACAATTCGAACAGCACCAAGCGCGCGGGGTGTTGCGACAGGATCTGGCGGCACAACTCGCTTCCGATCGAGCCGCCCGCGCCGGTCACCATCACGGTTTTTCCGGTGATATTGGCCCCCAGCAAATCCGGTCGCGGCGCCACCGCATCACGCCCCAGCAAATCCTCGATCTTGACATCGTTCACATCATCCAGCTTGGCGCGCCCCGCCATGATGTCATCCATGCCCGGAACCGTCAGCAATTGCAGAGGAAACCGCTCAAGCCGCTTCAGGATTTCGCTGCGGCGGGCCTTGCTGGCCGAAGGCATCGCCAACAGAACCGCCGAGACATCCGCCTGACGGATCAGCCTGTCGATCTGCTCGGGGGCCAGCACGCGCAATCCGGCAACATGGGTGCCTTGTGCCGCAAGCGAATCGTCCAGAAACACCACCGGTCGGAAAAGCACACTCTCGCGCAGCATCTGCACCAGTTGCCGCCCCGATTCGCCCGCCCCGTAGATCGCAACGCGGGTGGTCTTGCGCTGCTTGCCAACCAGAACCAGCTCCCGAAAAGCAAAGCGCATGCCGCCCAGCACCAGAAAGGTCAGCAGCGTGTAGATCACCGGCACCGATCGCGGCACCGGCAGCTCCAGCACCGCCGCGACCACCGCCAGCGCCCCGCCCGAGGCCACAGCCCCCAGCAGGATCGCCACAAGCGCATGCCCCTCGATATACCGGATCACAGCGCGGTAGAGGCCCAGTTTGACAAAGACAAACAGCGAAAGCGGAACAACCGGAAGCAGAGCGAACCATACTTTAGGATGGGACTGAAAAGCCGAACTATCCAGCCGCAAAAACATCGCCGCGACAAACACGCAAATCAGCGCGACAGAGTCTGCCGCCAACAGCAACAGGCGCTTTTTTGTCCGACTCATACCAAGCAAATATTGCACGATAGCATTCATCTCAAACCACTCCAGACCGGCTACAAAAACACCGAAAACCTATAGAATCCGTCGCGTCGCACCCCGAAAATATCGGACGACCAAATACCTTCCTCAATGATATGGTGACTATCACAATGGATAGCCTAGCAAAGCCAAAAACGTGGCTATAGGCGATACTTTGCCATAGTTTCAACGCAGATTTCTAGTCTAGGTTGAGCTATATTTCGAGAGTATCTATCGGATACGCCCCGCTGTTGCCAATATGCAGCGACACCGCACGGCGGTGTTAATCTCGGTTAATGCAAGCTTGTTAAATCCATTGGCCTAAGGCGGCGCGGGGCATTTCTCCGCCTGCCGCAACCGGCGGAACAAGGCGAGGGTTAGGGATGAACAAGGCAATTACGCAAGGTCTGGTGCTGATGCCGCCGGCGTTTTCGGCGGGGCTATCGCTGTGGTCGCGCGAAGACGGGCGGCCGGGGCAAGGGTCATATGACGCCCAGCCGAATGCGGCCTATGTGCCATCCGATCAGGACTTCGCCGGCTGCCTAGAGTTGCAAAAGACCGCAGCCACGCAAAAGCTGCGCTGCTTCCAGCAGATCCCGGTCCAGCCCGGCCTGTATCTGCGCGTCACCGCCCGCGTGAAGGCGATCTCGGGCGCGCTGCCCTCGGTCCGCATTGCGGCTTGGGCGGGCAGTTCCTCGGGGGCCAACGTCACGGCGGCGGACCAGATCGGGCCGTCGGTGGCGCTGACCTCTTACGGCAGCGTCGTCACCGTCAGCGCCATCATCGGGTCGGGCAACCGGCAAGGCGTGGACATGATCTGGGGAACCGCCCCCGTCTACGGCCATTTCGGCCTTGATCTGACCGGCGCGAATGGCGGCGTTGTCCGCATCGACGACATCACAATCGAGGACGTGACCGCCATCTTCCACGCTGAGATGTTCGATTTCGTCGATGTGCGCGATTATGGTGCCGTGGGCGATGGCATCACCGATGACCGCGCCGCCTTTGACGCCGCCGATACTGCCGCGGCGGGCAAGACCGTGGTGGTCAGCCCCGGCAATTACTACATCGCCACCCATCTGACCTTCGAAAATCTGGTGGAATTCCAAGGCACCATCACCATGCCGGAGAACCAGCGCCTGACGCTGACCCGCAACTACAACCTTGACAGCTATTCCGCGGCCTTCGGGGGCGAGTTGATCGGCTTTCGCAAGGCGCTTCAGGCGCTGTTCTTCTACACCGATCACGTCTCGCTGGATCTGAACGGGCGGCGGGTGGAACTGGTGGAACCCATCGACGTGGCCGCCCTGACGGGCCTTTCCACCTATGCCCAGCGCCGCATCATCACGCATGGCCAGCTTGTCACTACCCCCGGCCCCGCGTGGGATACCCAAAGCGTCACCGCCATCGCCACCTATTCCACAGCCTTGCCTGCGCGGCTGACCGCCGTGGCCAATATCGCCAGCATCCCTGTCGGGGCGCACGTCTCTGGCACCGGCGTCGGACGCGAGGTTTATGTCACCTCGAAAAACGTCGCAGCCTCTACCCTCGAACTCAGCCAGCCCCTTGTCGGCGGGTCCGGCACCCGCAGCTACACCTTCGAACGCTACCGCTATATGCTGGATTTCTCGGGCTTTTCCGATCTGGCAAAGTTCGAGGTCACCAATATCGAGTTTCTGTGCGGCGGCATCGCCAGTGCGATCAACCTTGCCCCCGCTGGCCTGTCGTTCCGTCTGACAAATTGCGTGGTGAACAAACCCAAGGATCGCGGCGTCACCTCGTCGGGGCGCGGCTGTCAGGATTTGCAGATCGAAGGCTGCCAGTTCCTGTCGAACGAATCCGCCATCGCTGCCCAGAACCGCACCTCGATCGTGTTCAACGTCAATGCCAATGACTCCAAGACCCGCAACAACCGCATCGTGCATTTCGCACATTTCGGGATTCTGGCGGGAACCGGCCATATGTTCCTTGGCAACCACTTCTTCCTTGGCGATGGCGAAACGGCGGGCATCCGGCGCGCGGGGCTGGTGTTCACCAAGCCGAACTCGAACGTGTTCATCACCGGCAACTATATCGACAACTGTTTCATCGAGCTTTCGAACGAACATGACGACAGCCCCACCTATGCCAGCCAGTATTCCTTTGGCGGCATCACCATCACGGGCAATCTGTTCATCGCCTCGGATGTGGCGCCGTGGTTCCGCTGGCTGGTGGTCACCCCGCGCGGGACCGGGCATTTCCTGAACGGGTTGACCGTGACCTCGAACGTGTTCCGCGTGGTGGGGGCCTCGATTGATCGGGTCGAGATGGCCGACACCAGCTTTGCGGCCCTGAACTACCAAAGCTTCCGCAACGTGACCTTCGCGCACAACACCTTCCACGGCGTCAGCCAGCCCACCATCAGCCCGCTGTTGATCGAGCATGTGCAGAACACTGCTGCCGATACATGGGTGGTCGATGGCGCGGCCTATCTGCCCTTCGGGGCGCGCGCGCGCAATGTCACCTCGGTCATGCCCGAAGGCGCCGTGACCAATGCCAGCAACGCCGCGCAATTCGTGCAGCCCTATGCCTTGCCGGGCCAAGGGGTTGCGGGCGCGCAGGTGCATCTGAAATGGCCCGCGGCGGTGAAGGGGCGCGCGCATGTGGTGCTGCGCTGCGATAACCCTGTGTAGATCGGGCCTGTGTAGATCTGGCCTGTGTAGATCGGGCCAATGCAGATCGGACCTGCCTAAAGCAGATCATCCGGCGCCAGCCGCCACGCCTTGCCGAACCCGCCATTCAGCAGGGCCGACACAGGGCGCAGCCGCACAAAGGCGAAATCGGTGAAATCAATATAAAGGGCTGCCTTCGGGTGGCCCTTCAGCCAATGGTCGCGCTGGCTGTCCTTCTCGACAAACTCGGCAACTGCCCGCAACATCAGGCGCGGATGGGTCAACGGATCGCCCTTGCCGCCCGGATCACCCAGCATCACCGCGCAAGGCGCATGCGCCCGCAACGCCACCGCATGCGCGGCCAGACCCGACACCAAGGTCATCGGACAGCCCGCCGCATCCAGACCAAAAGCAATCCGGCTGATCCCCGGCCCCTCATCGTCCAGATAGGCCAGACTGGCGTGCTTTAGCTGCAAAAGCTGCCGCGCCAGCGCCCGCGCCGCATCATCCGCCTCCGCGACAGGTTGTTTCATTGCCTTAACCTCTCATTGACAGACCGGACCGACAGTCGTTCAGTTCAAGCAGAAAACAAGGCGCACCGAAATGCCCCACCGCGACCCACCCGCCAGCCCGCTTCTGGAATTCAAACCCAAGCTGATCTCGATGCTACGCGAGGGCTACCGTTTTCAGGATTTCCGCGTCGATGTCATGGCGGGGCTGACGGTGGCCATTGTCGCGCTGCCCCTGTCAATGGCCATCGCCATAGCCAGCGGGGTCGGGCCGGAACGAGGCCTGTTCACCACCGTCATCGGCGGGTTTCTGGTGTCGATGCTGGGCGGATCGCGGTTCCAGATCGGCGGCCCTGCGGGGGCCTTCATCGTTCTGGTCTCGGCCTGCGTCGCGCAGATCGGGATCGAAGGGCTGATCCTTGCCACCATGCTGTCGGGCCTGTTCCTGATCGCGCTGGCCCTTTTCCGTGCCGGAACTTATATCCTGTTCATCCCCTATCCCGTCACCATCGGCTTCAGCGCCGGTATCGCGGTGATCATCTTTGCCAGCCAGATCAAGGATCTGTTCGGCCTGACCCTGACCACAGCCGAGCCGGGCGAGTTGGTGGAGAAGCTGGAAACCCTGTGGTCCGTCCATGCCACAGCCTCCCCCGCCGCGATGGGCGTTTCGCTTGGCACGCTGCTGCTGATCGTGGCCATCAAACGCCTGTCCCCCCTTGCCCCCAACCTGCTGATCGCTGTGGCCGCCGCCGCCGCCGTGGTGGCCGCGCTTGATCTGCCCGTGCAAACCATCGCCAGCCGCTTTGGCGCATTGCCCCGCATGCTGCCCCAACCCACATTGCCGCCCGTCTCTGTGGCAACCCTCACGGCCGCGCTGCCGTGGGCCATCAGCTTTACCCTGCTGGGCGCGATTGAATCGCTGCTGGCGGCGCTGGTGGCGGATGGCATGTCGGGCCGCCGTCACCGCCCCAATGCCGAACTGCTGGCCCAAGGCATCGCCAATATTGGATCGGGCCTGTTCGGCGGGTTCTGCGTCACCGGCACCATCGCACGCACCGCCACCAATGTCCGTGCAGGGTCACGCGGGCCGGTGTCGGGGATGCTGCATGCGCTGTTCGTGCTGGCCTTCATGCTGATTGCAGCGCCCTTGGCGGGTTATATCCCGCTGGCGGCGCTGGCGGCGATGCTGGCCGTGGTCGCATGGCACATGGCCGAGAAAACCGCGATCTGGCAACTGCTGCGCTCCTCCCGCGCCGATGCCGTGGTGCTGCTGGCGACCTTCCTGCTGGTGGTGCTGCGCGATTTGCCATCCGGTATCGTGGTGGGCTTTGCCTTGGGCGGGCTAGTCTTCATCCAGCGCATGTCGGAAACATCGACCTTCCGCCCCTCCGACGATGACACGGCGACCGCCCCCAAAGGCTGCGTGGTCTACCACCTGCACGGCCCCTATTTCTTTGGTGCTTCGGCACGGCTTTCCACCCTGCTGGACAAGGTCACCGAACAGCCCCGCGCCTTTGTGATGGATTTCACCGATGTGCCTTTCGTCGATTCCACCGGCGCGCGGGCCTTTGAGCTGCTGTCGCACAAGATCGCGCGCAAAGGCGGCCGCCTGTTCCTGACAGCCACCCGCCCCGAGGTGAAACAAGCCCTGATCCATGCCGGCGTGACGCCCCCGCAGGTGCAATTCCTGCCCGATCTGACGGCCGTCGAACAGGCGCTTCAGCCTTTGGACGCAACCGGCGAATCACTGCCGACCCTGCAGCAAATTTCCGCCTGATTCGCATCCGCACCCCCTGCGGCAAAGCGCGCAGCCCCTTGACGGCGCGCAACCGCCTTGGATCGCACAGCGCATACCATCGGCGCAGGCCCGTATTTCCGCCTTGGCCGCCCCGTCAAATCATTGCCACTTTTCTCGGCATTGACAAAATTCACCGCACACTTTGTCAATTTATTTACAGAAAAACCGCATAGATAAAAAGAGTTACCACTATTTTTACAATCGCGTTATCATAACCCTTGAACGGGGGAGCCCCGCATACCATGCGGGCCGTGCTAGGCGGGTGTCACAGGCATCCGCGGGGGAAGAGGAGAACCAGATGACAGACCAGGCTTTGGCAAAAGGCGCTTACACCGCGTCGGATGAGTTTATCGCAGCGGCACATGTGAAGGCGGACGGCTATGCCAGCCAGTACGCGGCCTCTGTGGCAGATCCCGAAGCCTACTGGGCCGAGCAAGGCCAGCGCATCGATTGGATCAAGGGCTACACACGCGTCAAAGACACCAATTTCAACCTTGGCGAAGTCTCGATCAAATGGTTCGAGGATGGCACGCTGAACGTCTCTGCCAACTGCATCGACCGCCACCTTGTCACCCGCGCCAACCAGACCGCGATCATCTGGGAACCCGATGATCCGAAAACCCCCTCCAAACACATCACCTATGCCGAACTGCTGGAGCAGACCTCGCGCTTTGCCAATGTGCTGAAATCGCATGGCGTAACCAAGGGCGACCGTGTGGTGATCTATCTGCCGATGATCCCCGAAGCCGCCTATGCCATGCTGGCCTGCGCCCGTATCGGCGCGATCCATTCCATCGTGTTCGCAGGCTTCTCGCCCGACGCACTGGCCAACCGCATCAATGACTCCGAAGCCAAGGTCGTGATCACCTCGGATTTCGCACCGCGCGGCGGCAAGAAGACCCCGCTCAAGGCCAACACCGACGCCGCCCTGCTGCACTGCGATGACCGCGTGAAATGCATGGTCGTCAAGCACACCGGCGACCAGACCTCGTGGGTTTCGGGCCGCGACATCGACGTCAAGGCCGAGATGGCCGCAGCCAAGCCCTATTGCGCCTATACCGAAATGGGTGCCGAAGATCCGCTGTTCATCCTGTATACCTCGGGGTCGACCGGCAAGCCGAAGGGCGTGGTTCACACCTCGGGCGGCTATCTGGTTTATGCCTCGCTGACCCATCAGGTGACCTTCGATTACCATGACGGCGATGTGTTCTGGTGTACCGCCGATGTGGGCTGGGTCACCGGCCACAGCTATATCATCTACGGCCCGCTGGCGAATGGCGCGACGACCGTGATGTTCGAAGGCGTGCCGACCTTCCCGGATGCGGGCCGCTTCTGGGAAGTCTGCGCCAAGCACAAGGTCAACCAGTTCTACACCGCCCCCACCGCGATCCGCTCGCTGATGGGTCTGGGTGCGGAATGGGTCGAAAAGCATGATCTGAGCAGCCTGAAACTGCTGGGTTCGGTCGGCGAGCCGATCAACCCCGAGGCGTGGAACTGGTATAACACCCATGTCGGCAAGGGCCGCTGCCCGATCGTCGATACCTTCTGGCAGACCGAAACCGGCGGCCACCTGATCACCCCGATCCCGGGTGCCATCCCGCAAAAACCCGGCTCGGCCACCCTGCCCTTCTTTGGTGTCCAGCCCATCGTGCTGGACCCGGCAACCGCCCATGTTCAGGAAGCAACCGAGACGGACGGCGTGCTGTGCATCGCCGATAGCTGGCCGGGCCAGATGCGCACCCTTTGGGGCGACCATGCGCGGTTCGAAGAGGCCTATTTCAGCCAGTATCGCGGCTATTACTTCACCGGCGACGGCTGCCGCCGCGATGCGGATGGCTACTACTGGATCACCGGCCGCGTCGACGATGTGATCAACGTCTCGGGTCACCGCATGGGAACCGCCGAAGTTGAATCCGCGCTGGTCGCCCACCCCAAGGTCGCTGAATCCGCCGTTGTCGGCTATCCGCATGACATCAAGGGCCAAGGCATCTACGCCTATGTCACCCTGATGAACGGCGTGGAACCGACCGACGCGCTGCGCAAAGAGCTTGAGGCTTGGGTGCGCACCGAAATCGGCCCGATTGCCAAGCCTGATCTGATCCAGTGGGCGCCCGGCCTGCCGAAAACCCGCTCGGGCAAGATCATGCGCCGCATCCTTCGCAAGATCGCCGAAAACGACTTCGGCGCGCTTGGCGACACCTCGACGCTTGCCGATCCGTCGGTGGTCGATGACCTGATCGCCAACCGCATGAACAAGGCCTGATCCGATATGGCCGCTGTTGTCATCCTTCTTGGCCCACCGGGCGCAGGCAAAGGCACGCAGGCGCGGATGCTGGAAGAGGACTTCGGTCTGATCCAGCTTTCCACCGGCGACCTGCTGCGCGCGGCTGTGGCGGCAGGCACCGAAGCGGGCAAAAAGGCCAAAGCGGTGATGGAGGCAGGGCAGTTGGTGTCGGACGACATCGTTCTGGCCATCCTGCGCGACCGCATGGCCCAGCCCGATGTGTCCAAGGGCATCATCCTTGACGGCTTTCCCCGCACCGCAGGTCAGGCCGCCGCCCTCGATACGCTTCTGGCCGAAACCGGCCAGAAGATCACCGCCGCCATCAGCCTTGAGGTCGATGACGAGGCAATGGTTGGCCGTGTGTCCGGGCGCTATACCTGCGCCTGTGGCGAAGGCTATCACGACGAATTCAAACAGCCTGCCACGGCAGGGGTTTGCGACAAATGCGGCGGCACGACGTTCAAGCGTCGCGCCGACGACAATGCCGAAACTGTGCGCGAACGGCTCAAGGCCTATCACGCCCAGACGGCCCCGCTGATCGCCTATTATGATGGCAAGGCCGTGCTGGAACGGATCGACGCGATGGGACGCATCGCCGATATCCGCGCGGGCCTTGGCCGGATCATCGCAGGCGTCTCGGCGTAAGGAAGGACTGCGGCCAAGGGCGAACCTTGGGCGCAGAGGGAAGGGAAATGACCGCGCTTGCGCGGTCGGGACAGGGAACCGGCCCCGCGCCGGCTAACAAGGGAGGCCAAACATGGCACAAGCACCTGATGTGAGCGTTCGCTCGCGTCCGATGACCGGAGAAGAGAAGAAGGTTATCCTTGCTTCTTCTGCCGGCACGATTTTCGAATGGTATGACTTCTACCTCTACGGCTCGCTCGCAGCCATCATCGGCGCAAACTTCTTCACGGCTTTCCCGGAAGCCACGCGGAACGTGTTTGCGCTTCTGGCATTCGCTGCCGGCTTCATCGTGCGCCCGTTCGGCGCGCTGGTGTTCGGCGCGATGGGCGACCTGATCGGCCGGAAGTACACCTTCCTTGCCACCATCCTGATCATGGGTCTGTCGACCTTCCTCGTCGGCCTGCTGCCGGGCTACCAGTCTTGGGGCGTTGCGGCTCCGATCATCCTTGTCGGTCTGCGTATGGCGCAGGGTCTGGCACTTGGTGGTGAATATGGTGGTGCTGCGGTCTATGTGGCCGAACACGCTCCGCCGAACCAGCGCGGCTATTTCACCGCCTTCATCCAGACCACGGCAACCCTTGGCCTGCTGCTGTCTCTGGTCATCATCCTGATGGTTCAGGGCTATGTGAACGGCAACTACCCGGACCAGCCGGTTCTGGACGCTGTCGGCGCGGCCATGATGAATGCTGACGGCACCCCGCAGATGATGAAAGCCTTCAACGCATGGGGCTGGCGCATCCCGTTCCTGGGTTCGATCTTCCTGCTGCTGGTGTCCCTCTACATCCGTCTGCAAATGAACGAATCCCCCGCCTTCAAGAAAATGAAGGAAGAGGGCGCCCAGTCCAAAGCCCCGCTGCGCGAAGCTTTCGGCCAGTGGAAAAACGCAAAGATCGCCCTGATCGCCTTGCTGGGTCTGACCGCCGGTCAAGCCGTGGTGTGGTACTCGGGCCAGTTCTACGCGCTGTTCTTCATCCAGAACGTCGTCAAAGTTGACAGCTTCTCGGCCAACGTCTTCGTGGCATGGTCGCTGATCCTCGGCACCTATGGCTTCATCTTCTTCGGCCGCCTGTCGGACCGTATCGGCCGTAAGCCGATCATTCTGGCTGGCTGTCTGATTGCTGCGATCACCTACTTCCCGGTGTTCGAACTGCTGACCAAAACCGCCAACCCGGCGCTGTACCAAGCCCACCAGACCGAAGTGACCGTGACTGCCGACCCGAACGACTGCTCGTTCCAGTTCAACCCGACCGGCACCGTCAAGTTCACCAACTCTTGCGATATTGCCAAAGCCCAGCTCTCGAAAACCTCGGTGAACTCGACCACCGTTGACGGCGAAGCAGGCATGATTGCAACGGTGAAAATCGGCGAAACCGTGATCGCTTCCTACGACGCTGCGAAAAACGGCGCCGAATTGAAAGAGCTGACGGCTGCGCTTGAAACCGCCAAAGCCGGCACCGACCAAGCCGCAACCGACGCCGCCCAGGCTGCGCTGGATGCTGCCAAAGGTGTGAAAGCCGCGTTCGAAAAGGGCGTCAACGACGCACTGACCGCCGCTGGCTACCCGCTGGTTGCTGACAAGAACGAAACCGTTGCCAAGGCTTCGGGCTTCCTCGACATCTTCACCGCGCAAAAGCTGACGATCATCGCCATCCTGACCTACCTCATCATTCTGGTGACCATGGTTTACGGCCCGATCGCCGCCATGCTGGTGGAACTGTTCCCGACCCGTATCCGCTACTCGGGTCTGTCGCTGCCCTACCACATCGGCAACGGCTGGTTCGGTGGCCTGCTGCCCGCGACCGCCTTCGCGATCTCGGCCCAGTCTGGCAACATCTACGCTGGCCTGTGGTATGCGATCGTCGTCGCTCTGATGACGGTTGTGATCGGGACGATCTTCGTTCCCGGCGGCACCCACAAGAAGTCGATCTTCGCAGACGACTCCAAGTAAACCCAAAGACGGGCCGGGGATCATCCCCCGGCCCGTTTGCCTTTTCCGACTGCATTTTATCGACTGATCCGTTTGTAACTTTGCGCGCCACAACCCGCCGGAAGGCCATGACAGACCCGAATACGCCCCGCCGCATCCTTGTTGTGGAAGACGATGACAACATCGCCACAGCGCTGGAATATGTCGTGCGGAAAGCCGGTCTGACCTGCGACCGCGTTGCCCGAGGCTCCGAGGCGATGGGCCGCATCCACAGCTTTCATCCCGATCTGGTCCTGCTGGACATCATGCTGCCCGAGATGTCAGGCTATGACATCTGCGACAGCGTCCGCGACGATCCCGATCTGGAAGCGGTCAAGATCCTGATGATGACCGCCCGCGGTTCCGCCAACGAAGCCCGCCGCGCGATGGAACACGGGGCCGACGGCTTTATCACCAAGCCCTTCGATCTGACGGCCCTGCGCGGCGAGATCTCCCGCCTGCTGGGGGCCGCCGCCTAGGCTTTCAGGCGGTCTCCGTCCGCCAGACGACCCGACCCTAGCCGCGCACCCGCTTGAACGCATTCCACGCCGCCAGAATGATCGCCAGCAGGATCACATCCGCCACGATTCCCACCCCGATAGCCTGCGCCAAAGGCACCGCCTGCGTGCCTTGGGTCAAGGTTGACGGAATGATCACCGCCACAAACACCGCCCCCGCCGCCAAAGGCGCCCAGATGCCCGTAGCGGTTTGCGTCCGCAGCATGGTGATGAACAGCGCGATCAGCAGCCCGATGCGGAACGGGTCGGCCAGTTGCGCCAAAAGCAGGTCTGTCAGGCTCATTTCATTCTCCGACTATGTGCCGATGTGATAGCCCAAACGACCGCTTTGGTCTACCAGAGTTGACCTGCGTGACCACAACAGCAGGGGGGCTGTCTGCCCCCCAAAGCCGCCTTCGCAAGCGAAGACGGCTCGTCACCTTGGCCAAGGCCAAGATGACTACCCCCGAGGATATTTTCACGAAGAGGATCGGGGGAGAGAAGGGTATGGCGTAAGATGGAAAGGGGGGTTCCGGCACCCCGTCGGGGGATCAAAGATCCAGCCGCAGGGTGCCATCCCCTTCGGCGGTCATCGGCGTCCCCGCCTGTACCGCAAGACCAGATAGCCCGATTCGGGTAAACAGACGGTTAAGCACAATCACCCGATCCTCTTCGTGAAAATATCCTCGGGGGGAGGCCGCAGGCCGTGGGGGGCAGACAGCCCCCTGCCACCCTTACAGCGGGGCGAACGGGTCCACGGGATAACCGACGCCCGTCATGTAAAGCCCGTCCGGCGGCGACACCGGCCCGCAAGCGGCACGATCTGCCGCCTCCAGCGCGATCTTAACTTGATCCGCAGGCCAAGCCCCCGCCCCCACCCGCTCCAGCGTACCAACGATGGAGCGCACCTGATTGTGCAAAAAGCTGCGTGCGCGCAGGGTAAAGCGGTATTCCACCCCTGCGGGATAGGGCGCTTGCACAATGGTAATCTCGTCCAGCGTTTTCACCGGACTGGCGGCCTGGCAGTAGGTCGAGCGGAAGGTGGTGAAATCATGCTTGCCCAGCAGATGCGCGGCCCCTGCCCGCATCGCCTCCAGATCCAGCGTAGAATGCACCCGCCAGACGCGGCCCTTGTCATGCGTGGCAGGCGCGCGCCGCGCCACCAGCCGGAACAGATAGCGCCGCTCACGCGCCGAGAACCGCGCGTGGAAATCATCCCCCACCCGCACCACCGCCAGCACCGCCACCGGATAGGGCCGCAGATGCGCGTTCAGCGCCGAAGCCAGCCGGAAGCAGTCCCAGTCCTTGAGCAGATCGCAATGCGCCACCTGCCCCGTGGCATGCACGCCCGCATCCGTCCGCCCCGCCGCCGCGATGGTATGCGGCCCCGGTTCAAGCCGCGCCAGCGCCGCCTCGATCACGCCCTGCACCGTCAGCTGGCCCACGGCCTGCCGCTGCCAGCCGTTGAACGGGCCGCCGTCATAGTCGATGAGCATGGCATATCTGGGCATGCCCGTCCGTTACCCAAAGCGGGCGGCTCTGTCCATGCCCCCTACCCTTTCCACCCCGCACTTCCTATGTTGGGCGCAACAGAAAGGGGCCGCCCTTGTCCTTGCTTACCCGCACGCTTGAAGACACCCTTGCCTCACTCTCCGGCGGCTATATCGAGCCTGTCACCCGCATCGGCGTCACCGGCCTGTCGCGCGCGGGCAAAACCGTGTTCATCACCAGCCTTGTCGCCAACCTGCTGCAGCGGGGCCGGATGCCGCAACTGTCCGCCCATGCCCATAACCGGATCGAGGCGGTCTACCTGCAGCCGCAGCCCGATGACACCCTGCCCCGCTTTGCCTATGAGGATCATCTTGCCGCCCTGACCGGCGATGATCCGCGCTGGCCGCAATCGACCCGCGCCGTGTCGGAACTGCGGCTGTCCTTCCGCACGCGGCCCACGGGTCTTTTGTCGGCGCTGACCGGCCCGCGCACGCTGCATGTCGATATCGTCGATTACCCCGGCGAATGGCTGCTGGACCTTGCGCTTCTGGACAAATCCTATGCCGACTGGTCCGAGGCCACACTCGACCGCCTTGCCAAACGCCAAGAGGCCGCCGATTTCATGGCCACCGCGCGGGCCGAGGATGGCGCGCTGCCGCTGGCCGAACCGCGCGCCCAAGCGCTTGCCGCCAGCTTTACCGCCTATCTGCACGCCGCCCGCGCCGCCGGTTGGTCCGATTGCACGCCGGGCCGGTTCCTTTTGCCCGGTGATCTGGCGGGCAGCCCCGTTCTTACCTTTGCGCCCCTGCCCAAACCTGCCTCCACCCCGCGCAACTGCCTGTGGCGCGAGATGCAGCGCCGCTTTGACGCCTATAAATCCCGCGTCATCCAGCCCTTCTTCCGCGACCATTTCGCCAGGATCGACCGCCAGATCGTGCTGGTCGATGTCTTGGGTGCCATCCACCAAGGCCCCCGCGCGGTCGAAGACCTGCGCCGCACCATGGCCGAGGTGCTGGCCGCCTTCCGTCCCGGTCGCAACGGCTGGCTGTCGGGCATCTTGGGCGGCAAACGGGTCGAGAAAATCCTGTTTGCCGCCACCAAGGCCGACCATTTGCACCACACCCAGCATCCCGCACTGACCGCGATCATGCAGGCCATGCTGCACGATGCCCAATCCCGCGCCGATTTCGCAGGGGCTGAAACGCTGGCCCTGTCGCTGGCCGCGCTGCGCTGCACGGTGGAAGAAACCATAAGCCGCGATGGCCACAGCCTTGATGCGGTGCGCGGACGGCTGTTGGCGACGGGCAAACAGGCCGCGATGTATGCGGGCGAATTGCCGACCGATCCTGCGCGCCTGCTGTCGCCCGCCCGCGAAGGCGCCGACCGCTGGCTGGATGCCGAATTTGGCGTGATGGGCTTTGCGCCCGCGCGGCTGAACCTGCGCGCAGGTGATGGCCCGCCGCATATCAGGCTGGACCGCGCTGCGGAATTTCTGATCGGGGACCGGCTGTGATCCGCCGGAACCGCCTTGCCCTGACGTTCAACACAGATATGCCCGCAAGATCGGCCACGCCATGACCCTGCATCTGTCAGAAGAACCTCGCCTGAAGGCCCCGCTTGTGCTGGACTATGACGGCGATGCCGCCGATCCTGCCGCCGTGGCCCCCGTGCCGGAAACGGGCGCGCGGGCGGTGCAACTGGCCACGCGTCTTGCCCCGAAACCGCGATCCGGCTTTGCCCGCTTTGCGCTTTGGGTGTTCTCCAGCCTGTTCGCGCTGGTGCTGTCGGTGTCGGCATGGAACTTCGTCACCGGCCTTTTCGCTGCCAATTCCATCTTGGGCTGGATCGCCTTTGCCCTGTTCGCTGCTGCCCTGTTCGTGCTTTTCATCCTTGCCCTGCGCGAGGCATCGGCCTTCGCCCGCATGGCGCGGATCGACCGCATCCGCATGGCCGCCATATCGGCCCGCGAAACGGCAGACCTCAAATCCGCCCGCGCCGTGCTGGCCTCTTTGAACAGCCTTTACGCATCCCGCCCCGAAACCGCGTGGGGCCGCGCCCGCCTGACCGACCGCGGGGCTGATGTGTTTGACGCCGACGCCCTGCTGTCACTGGCCGAAACCGAGCTTCTCGCCCCGCTGGACCGCATGGCACTGGCCGAGGTTGAGGCCGCCGCGCGTCAGGTCGCCACCGTCACCGCCTTTGTGCCGCTGGCTTTGGCCGATGTGGCCACGGCGCTTTACGCCAACCTGCGGCTGATCCGCCGCCTGTCGCAGATCTATGGTGGCAGGTCCGGCAGTTTGGGCAGCGCGCGGCTGATGCGGCGGGTGTTTGCGGCCCTGTTGGGCGCGGGGGCCGTTGCGCTGGCCGATGATCTGATCGGATCGGTGGCATCGGGCGGGGTGCTGGCGAAACTGTCGCGCCGCTTTGGCGAAGGCGTGGTGAACGGCGCGCTTACCGCCCGTGTCGGGCTGGCCGCGATGGAACTGTCCCGCCCGCTGCCCTTCGTGGCCCTGCCCAAACCCGGCACCAGCGCCACCACCACCCGCGCGCTTACGGGCCTGTTCACCCGCGCCGAGACGGGAAACGAAGGCTAGGCGGCGCGGCCAAAGCTTAACAAACCCCTAACGCGCCACCCCTAATCCTCTGTTTCAAAACAAACAAAAAAAGTCCCGAGTCGGAACCACCCCGTAGGTCGGGGTTCACCCCGACTCTCCCCTAAACCCCAAAAACCCCCGCCCCCCTCAAAACCCCGCCTCACACCGCACAACCAAAGCCGCCAGCATCGCCTGACACCGCTCTATCTGTTCCACCGAAACGAACTCGTCCGGCTTATGCCCCTGCGCCATCGACCCCGGCCCGCAGATCACGGTGGGGATACCAAGGCGGGCATCGAACAGCCCGCCCTCGGTGCCGAAAGCCACCTTGATCGTCCCGTTCGCCCCCGTCAGCCCCTTGACAAAATTCACCACCCCCGCATCCGACGGAGTGCCAAGGCCGGGATAGTCCCAAAGCCGTTCCACCCGTATCGCCGCCTCGGGAAACGCGCCCCGCAAGGGGGCCACAATCGCCTCGGCCCCCGCCCGCAGCTCGGCGATCAGGGCGTCGGTATCCTCGCCCGCAAGCGCGCGGATCTCGAAATCGATCACCGCCGTGTTCGGCACGATATTGACCTGCACGCCCCCGTTCAGCTTGCCCACATGCAGCGTCGAATACGGCACATCGTAGTCGCCATCCTTCATCCCCTCAGCCGCCACCCGCGCCTGAACGCCCCGCACGACATTCACGAAATCCGCCGCCAGATGCAGCGCGTTCAGTGCCAGCGGCGCCAGCGCCGAATGGCCCTCACGCCCCACACAGGTGGCCCGCAGCGCGATCTTGCCTTTATGCCCCGTGGCCACCTGCATCGCCGTCGGCTCCCCCACGATGCAGAAGCGGGGCCGCACCGGCGCGCCGTCCAGCATGTCGATCATCGACCGCACCCCCATGCAGCCGATTTCCTCGTCATAAGACAGCGCCAGATGCAGCGGCACTTTCAGCGGACGTTTGGCCGCCTCCAGCATCGCGGCAATCGCGCAGGCGGCAAAGCCCTTCATGTCTGCCGCGCCGCGCCCGTAATAGCGCCCGTCCCGTTCGGTCAACCGGAACGGCGGAACGGTCCAAGCCTGCCCTTCCACAGGCACGACATCGGTATGGCCCGACAGCATCACCCCGCCCACACCCTCAGGCCCGACGGTGGCATAAAGATTGGCCTTGCCCCCTGTGGCATCGGGGATCAGCACGGCCTCAATTCCCGCGCCGGCCAACAGGTCGCGGACATAGCACATCAGCGCCATGTTTGGATTCGAGCTGACCGTGTCAAAGCCCATCAACTGCTCAAAGATATCGCGCATGGCTGCCTCCTGATCTGGCCCCCACAGCTATCCGGTTCCACGCGGGCGCGAAACCCCGCCCCCGACGCGCAAGTGACGGAATTTGTCACGCATTGCCTACTTCCCAAGGCGCCGCCTTGATGCCAAATTCATCCTATCACGCCGAGTGTTCGGCACATCAAAGGATTGGACATCGCATGACCTTCAAATCCCTTTTCCCCGTTCTGGCCACCACGGCGCTTGTGTCGCTTTGCCTGCCGGCCTTTGCCGAAGAGAAAGGCCCGAACGTGAACACCGCCGCGACCGGCACCAAAGGCGGCGTGGCCACGATGGCGCTGGCGCAGGATCTTTATGCGCTGGGTCTGGCCAACAAAGACGCGCTGACGGTGCTGACGGCGGCCAAGCTGGCGGCCTCGGTCGATGTCAAAGAGGTCGAGCAGAAGAAGGAAACCAAGGGCGACGCCGTAGCCGATCAGCCCGACGGCGTCGATGCGCCGGTGGATGCAGCCACCATGCTGGCCTCGGCCAAGGAACTGGCGGGCGAGGATGAAACCCTTGTCGGGCTGATTGAAGATGCCGAGGCAGAAGGCTCGCGCGGGCGGATCGGCGGCGCGTCCTCGACCCTGTCGCGACTGCCTGCGGGGCAGACGGATGTCTGGGAGATCCCGTTCTACGGCGAGTCCTATGCCGAAGTCGCGGTTTTGGGCGATGGCGACGCCAATCTTGACGTGCTGGTGACGGACGAGAACGGCAACACGATCTGCTATGACGTGAGCTGGTCCGACAAGGTTTACTGCGACTTCGTGCCATCGTGGAACGGCTACTTCTATGTCACCGTCCAGAACAACGGCGGCTCGCGCAACAGCTATTATCTGATGACGAACTGATCTTGTGACAGGGTGCGTGAAATCACGCACCCTACCCCTTCATCTGCAAGCCACAAGAAAGGTCGCGCCACCGGTCGCGGCCTTTTCCTTTTAGCGGCACTCCGGGGCCAAGGGGCGGGGCCTCCGGCGGGGATATTTATGCAAAGAGGATGGAACCGGGGTTTCATCTTGGCCCAAATACTCCCGCCGGAGGCCTCTGCTGCGGATGCAGAACGCTCCGCGGGGAGTATTTATGCCAAGATGAAATGCAAGGGGTAGGGTGCGTGCTTGTCACGCACCTAGGGGTTGGCGTTGATGGTTTGCTCCAGCCAGGGCAGGAAGTTCGACACGCGCGTATAGGCCGAGAACAGCGCGGTTTCCTCGCAGCCTTCGCCGGTCGAGGCCGAAAGACCCCAACTCACCACGCCCGCCTGAATATAGCTGCCATCCTCCAACGGCACCACCAAGGGGCCGCCGCTATCGCCCGAGCAGGCGGTTTTGCCGCCCTCGAATGTGCCGGAACAGAGCATGTTCTCGCTCATGGGGGCGGGGGCTGCGGCAATGACCTCATCCCAGAGCGCGTAGGCGTCCTCGTCTTTCAGGCTGAGAACACCCACGGCATAGCCGAAGCCTTCGGCGGCGGCTTCGGCACGGGATTCGATCATGGACTGGTTGCACAGGGCGCGGTCCATCATCTGGATTTCGGTCTGGTGCAGCGCTTCGGGGTGGGTGCCGCCCTCCAGCAAGCCCCAGCCGGTTACGATGGTGACCACGCCGGGCTGATCCAGTTGGTCGCCGAATTCGGCGTCCGGCACCTGAATGGTCTGGTAAGGAACCACCGGCGGGCGGGTCAGTTTGATCAGGGCGATGTCATGGTCAAAGGCGGTGCCGACATAGTCGGGGTGGCGGAACACGCCCGCCACCCCGACCAGGTCGCCTTTGCCGGGCGTCAGCACATTGGTCCCGACCATGACCGAGATATCGGTGGGCGCAAGATCGGCCCAGGTGCCCGCATCATCCTGCATATGCACGCAATGCGCCGCCGTCAGCACCCATCTGTCCAGCACCAGAGAGCCACCGCAGAACTGCCCGTCCGGCCCCACGGGGGCGCCGTTGATCATCAATGCCACCTGCCAAGGCCACGCCCCATCGGCCGCAAGCGTGCCACCGATCACCTTGCCGCCCCCTGCGGCTGCGGCCTTTGCGGCATAAGCGGCTTTCTCGCCGGATTTGGCCCAAGCGAAGGGCGAGGCCGGTTTGATCTTGAAATCAGGGGTTTGCGCCGTGGCCATGCCTGCCGCAAGCGTCAGGGTAAGGGCGAGTGCTGTCTTGGTCATTCTGGTCTCCCTAGGGGTCCGGCAACAGCCGCACCGGCTGTCGCACCATGTTCAATGCGGCGGGTCTGGTCGAAAACCCGCGGGTTCGGTCTTCTGTTGCAAGATGGTCGGAAATCCAGCTTGCCGGTCCGGTGCTGCCCCGCATCTGCGTCGGGCTGGCCAAGGCGGTCAGATCGACGCGCGGGCTGCCATTTTCGACAGGCACCGCCAGCACCATGATTTCTTCAAGCCCGACGGTGGTTTGCGGGTCGATCTGCACACCGGCGCGTGCCACCTCACCGGCGGCCAGACGGTTTGACAGGCCTTGGCTTGGCCAAACCGCGCCTATGGTGAAATCGGCGTTGAAATACAGCACAGAAACGTCCAGATCGCGGCCCGAGCTGTTGCGGATCTCGGCCCAGAGCTGATCGCAGGGGCGCAGACCTTGGGCGGGATCGACGGGCGCGGGCGGGCCTGCGGGGGTGCACCCCGCACCATCAACCGCTGCCGGTTTTCTCTGCCACCTCACAGAAAGCGCGGGCTTGCCCGTCAGGCCCCGCCCCGCAACGGCAGCCAGAACTTTGCGCAGCCGCAGGGCATGGCCCGCGTTTTCCAGCACCCGCGCCAAAGCCTCGGCCTGCGTTTCGCCCGCAACGGGTTGCACGCGCGGGGTCGAGCCTGCGCCCATCGGGTCAAGCACCCCGTCCGGCCCCGCAAGCGCCAGTTCCCCGCCGGTCAGGATCGGGACCAGATCTCCGTCGGGCTGGCCTGCGCCCAAGATCTTGGTCCAGGCGGAATAGTCGAATCCGTCCGACGGGTCGGGGCGCACGGAGGGGGCAAGGGCAAGCGGAGCGGGGGCGGCGGGAATTGCCACCTCGGCCCAAGCGGCATCCGGGGGCAGATCGCCGTCAAATCGCGCCTCGCGCGCGGTCACGCGGGTCAGGGGCAGCATGGCCAGTTCAGGGCCAGCGGCGGCATCGGCAAAGACAGCCACCTGATCGCCCTCGGCCAGACCTTGCAGCAGGCCAGCCTGCACAGCCCCATCGCGGATCAGAAAGCGCGCGGGCGCCGCCATGCCGAACACTGCATTTTGCAGCAAAGGGCCTTCGCCATCGGGCATTTGCTGCACGGGGCCTTGGATCATGCCATCCGCCGTTGCCGCCAAGACCTGCGCCCACGACGCCCCTGTGGCGGTCCGCAACACCTCGGCCAGCTTCAGGGTAAAGGCCCCGTGCCATTCGCCCGATGTGCCAACCTCGTATTCAAACGAACGCTGGTCGGATTGCGAGGAATAGAGAAACACAAACTCCCCCGCCAGAGGCACGGCTTGCGGGCCTGTGTCTGACACCGCATCGACGGGGATGCCCAAAGCCTCTGCCCCCAAGCCACGCGCCACGCCGCGCCCGACCGCACGAAAGCCGGTATCGGAATGGCAGGCGTCGATCAGCCCGACCAGTTGCACCCCGCGCGCCAGCAAGGGCTGCGCCCAAGCCTGCAACTCATCGTCCAGAACGGCGTTTTCAACCGCGCCGATTGCGCCTTTCCAGCCAGCCGCATCGGCGGGTAGGAAAATCTCGTCATAGCCGCCGCCCTCATCGCCGCTTTGGTCGGGGGCTTGGCCGCCATGGCCTGAAAAGTAGAACACCACGGTATCCCCTGCGACGGACCGCGCCGCCACCTTGTCCAATGCCGCCATGATAGCAGCTTTGGTGGGCGCTGTGCCGCCACTGGTCAGCGCGACCTGATCCGTCACGCCCCGCGCGGCCAGAACCGTGGCCATCAGTGCCACATCAGAGGACGGACCTTTCAGATCGGCATCCAACACCAGATAATCGCTGACCCCCACCAGAACCGCGCGCACCTCGGCCAAGGCCGGAAAAGGCGCGGCCAGCATCAGACTGAAAACCAAAGGGCAAATGCGTTCAAACATGCGGTCAGGATAGCCAGCCTGACGCATCAGGCAAGCCTTGCGCGCGGGGTGACGACACTTGTCATCCAAAAGCGCGATCCGGGTCTTTTGCAGAAAAATCGGGACAGATCAGTTGCTGACAGGGGCCAGCCTGCGCCCGCCTGCCGCGATGCCTTTCTGGATGCGGGCATCCACGTCATTGCCCTCCAGCGAGGCCAGAAATCCGTTGAATTCGGGCGAGGCGCGGGTGGCCAGACGACCCGCCTCGATCACCAGATCCACCTCGTCGGTTTTCAGGCGCAGGCGCGTCGGCACCTTGTTCAGCTTGGCGCGCATTTCGGGCGACACGCCTTCAAAGCTGGCCTGACCGATGAACATCTTCAGATCGGTGCAATCCCAACCGTCCAGACTGCCACGCAAGCGCCGCACTTCGGAGGACGCAAGGTTGCAACGCCATTCGATCAACTCGGCCTCCCATTGCCGCAATTCGCCGCGCATCGCGTCATAGCCGGAGCGGGTCGCGGCACTCATCGACGCCGTAGCGATCGACATGCCAAGGCCGACCCCGCTTGGCCCCGCGATCTTTTGCGTCCAGCCGTAATCAGCCTCGACCCCCGCGTTTGCGACCAGAAACAGCATCCGCTTCATCCGCACGGCCTCTTCCGGCGTCATCGGGGCATAGGCCGCCTGCGCGCGGGCGCGTTCCACCGCAAGCCCCGTGGTGCCGAAGTTGTCGGTGATGCCGCCATCCAGCAGCTTGACGAATTTCACCTGCTCCGCATTGGAATAGCTTTCCAGCGCGCGGCCCTGCGCCTTCATCGCCGCCGTGGCCTCGGGGTTGTTGCGGGCGGCGGTCAGCCAATCGGGTTCCTTGTAATTGCACTTGCCCTGATGCGCCTGCAAAACCACTGGCGTGAACACCAGCGGAAACGCCGCACTGGCCGCCACCGCCTCGGAGATCGGCAGGCGCGACAGGTCAGAACACAGCGCGTCAAAGGTTTCGGGGCTGAACAGGAAGGGCGTGTTGTTCGCCATGTCGGTGGCGTTGATCCATGTCTTGATCTTGGACCGCGCGCGCAGATCGCCAAAGGTGGCGCCCTTGAACAGCACCTCGTCCAGATAGCGGGCAAAGGTCTTGCGCCCGTTGGCCCCGCCCGACAGCCCCTTGACCAGCGTAACCGGATTAAGCGCCGAATTGGCCATGTATTTCTCGGCATTGGTGATCAGGTAGTTTTCGCGGTAGCCATCAATCCCGCGCGGTCCGTAAAGCCCGAACTGCGCTGCCGTCACCGATCCGCCCGAAACCCCAGACACCAGCCGCACATTGTCCAAGAGGCCATCCGGCGTGCCGGTCAACGCCGATTGCGCCCGCAATTCCTCCAGCATGCCATAGGCAAAGGCCGAAGCCCGCATCCCCCCGCCCGAAAACGCAAGGCCGACATACAACTCGCCCGCGCCGATGCTTTCGGGCGTCACCTCGACCAATGCCAAATTCTCGCCGTCCAGCGGTTCGTTCAGCGGTTTGTTCCATGCCGCACAGCTTGCCAGCAGGGTCAGGCAGACGATCAGTTTCTTCATGGGAATCGGGTCGGGCCTTTAGGGATCAGCGGATAGCTTAGGCCAGCCGATTTCCAGCACAAACCCCTTTTCCACCTGCGGCAGCCCCAGTTTTGCCCCATGCCGCGCCGCAATCGCCCGCACCAGCGCCAGTCCCAGCCCGTGGCCCTTGATTCCACGATCCTTGTCGCGGTCGGCACGGACAAAGCGTTCAAAGGCCTGATCCTTCATCTCGTCCGGGAGGCCCGGCCCTGTGTCGGCGATGGTCAGCAGGTGACGGTCAGGCGTTTCCTGCAGGATCAGCCGCAACTCATCCCCCGCCGCACAGTATTTGATTGCATTATCCAGCAGGTTCGACAGCATCTGCGCGATCAGATTGCGGTCGCCCAGCACGCGGCAATCGGGATCGACGGTCAGCGTGCAGCGCAGGCCCTTGTCCTCGGCCAAGGGTTCATAAAGCTCCCATACCTCTTGGGCCACCCTCGACAGATCGACAGGAACCAGCCCGCCGCCCGATCCCTGATCCGCCTCGGCGCGGCTGATGTCCAGAAGCGAGTCGAACACCCGGATCGCCGCGCGCATTTCGGATTTCAGATCATTGGCCAGATCATCCTGCCCCTCGATCCGCGCCAGTTTCTGCGTCATCCGGTTCAGGGGCGTGCGAAGTTCATGCGCGATGGTGTCAGACAGGCGATGCGTGGCGCGGTTCAGGTTCTCGATCCGGTCCAGCATGGCGTGAACATGGGTTTCCAGCAGGCCGAATTCGTCATGCGAGCGCGCACCCTCCAGCCGCGCCGACAATTCGCCTGCCGCCACCCTGTCGGCCAGCGCGTTGATCCGCCCGATCCGCCCCATGACGCTGCGCGCCGCGAACCAGCCCACCAGCGCCCCCGCCGCGAGCAAGGCCAGCCCCAAGGCTGCCATGCCCCGCCGCAGACTGGCCAGCGTGGCATCGACCGGCGCAAGCGACCGCGCCACCAGCAAGGGAAATCCCCCCGGCAGATCGCGCGCGACCGCCAGCCAGCGTTCGCCACCCCTGACAAACACCTCGGCCCCGTCGGCCGTAAAGCCTTCGCCGGTCTTGGTCAGACCTTCGGGCCATGCGGGTTCGGTTCCGGCCAGAACCACGCCCTTGCGGTCGGCCAGAAGCAACATCTCGCCCCCCGTATGCGCCGCCGCGCGGTAATCGATGGCCTGACGCAGCGCGATGATGCGGCGCTGTTCATAAAGGGCGGCAAAGCCGTTCAGATCGGCGGTCAGCAGGGCGCGAGAGGCGTCCATCAGCCGCGTTTCCACCAGCCGGTATTGCAGTCCCATCGCCAGCAGGGAAAGCAAGGTCACCGCCAGCGCCATCACCGCCGCCAGCCGCAAGGTTGCGCGGGCGGCAAGGGGTTTGGCCGCCGTCAAATCACCGCACCCGCCAGCGGCGCAAAGACATAGCCCTCGCCGCGCGCGGTCTGGATCGCCTGCGACCCCGCCTCCTCCAGCTTGCGGCGCAAACGGCCCACATGCACATCCACCACATTGGTGCCGGGATCAAAATGCAGCTTCCAGACGTTTTCCAGCAGTTGCATCCGCGTCACCACCTGCCCCGCGTTGCGGGCAAAATAGGTCAGCAGTTCAAATTCCTTGGGGCTGACCGCGACATGGCCGCGCTTGACATGCACCGTGCGCGCCTTCAGGCGGATTTCCAGATCGCCGAAGGCCAGCAGGTCATTGTCCAGCACCTGCATCGTGCCGCGCCGCAACAGCGCGCGCAGACGGGCGCGCAACTCCTCGGGTTCGAAGGGTTTGGGCAGGTAGTCATCGGCGCCCTTCTCAAGCCCTTCAACGCGGTTCGCCGCCCGCCCCAGCGCCGATAGCACAAGGATCAGACCGCGCGCGCCACCCGCCCGCATCCGTGCAATTGCCTCGACCCCGTCGCCACCGGGCAACATACGGTCCAGCACGATCACGCGAAAATCAAGCGCCGAAGCCGCGATACCCTCGTCCAGCGTGGTCTTGATCACCGGCTCCAGCCCAAGGCCGCGCACTTCGGCGGCAACGGCTTCGGCGGTTTCACTATCATCCTCGACAATCAGGATGCGGTCCATGGTCAAATCCCTTTTCTGCCAATGTCAGAACACGACCACGTCCGGGTCAAGCACATTCGCGCCGCCCACAGGGCGAATAGTCTTGCCCGTGGCCCAAGGGTCGATCAGCACATGCCGCGTCGCCCCCGTTTCCCCCTGCAACAGCAGCAGCACAGGCGCATCGATGGTCACGGCAGACAGATCTGTCACCGCCCCATTGACCGCTACAATCCGGTCGCCTTCGGCCACCCCCGCAAACAGCGCGGGCGAGTTTTCATTGACCGCTGTCACCAGCCCGTCTGCCCCCAGGACCATCCCCAGGGTTTCCAGCGTATAGCTGGCCACCCGTTGCGGCACAGCACCCGAAACATCGCGCAGGCTCAGGTTTGACGCCATATCATCCGCCAGCAGCGGCACCGACAGCAGCAGCTTTTCACCCGCCCGCAGCACAGCCACATCGGCCACGCCATCGGGCAAGGCGGCCTCGACTGCAAAGGCCAGATCGCCCGATTTCACAAGGACATGCCCACCCAGCGCCAGCACCACATCGCCCGCCTGAAGTCCACCCAGCGCAGCAAGGCTGCCTTCGGTCACGCCATCCACCAGCAAGCCGCTGGCATCTATTCCCAAGGCAGCGGCAAGCTGACGGTCCACGGGGCGCGCCGTCAGGCCCAGTTCGGGCAGCGGCAGCAGGGTTTCGTCGATCAGACCCGTCACGATTCGGGACAGATCATCCGCAGGAATGGCATAGGCGATGCCCACGAACATCCGGCTGCCATCGGCAATCTGGCTGTTCATCCCCACCAGCGCGCCGCTATCATCCACCAAAGGCCCGCCCGACGATCCGGGATTCACCGCGGCGTCATGTTGCAGCATCAGGATCGGCACCGCCGCTTCGACCTGACGGGCCAGCGCAGACACACGGCCTTCGGTCACGGTAAACTCGATCCCCAAAGGCGCACCCAGCGCCCAGACCTCGGCCCCCAAGGCGGGCGCCGCACCAAAGGCCAAGCCCTGCCGCCCCGTGGCAACCGAGATCACCGCCACATCCCGCACGGCATCCTTGCCGATTACCAGCCCGATCTCTTCGCGCCCGCGCGCATCGGTCAGCCGCACTTCGGTTGCATCGCCAACGACATGCGCGTTGGTCACCGCCACCGTGCCGTCGCCCCACAGAAAGGCCGACCCCAGAAAGCGGTCTTCGGCATCGGCGGTGTGGACGGTGAACAGCGCCGCCAGCGCCTGCTCCAGCGGGGCCTCGGCGGCGGGGGCGGGCTTGGCCGATACCAGAACCAGCAAGGACAGCATCGACAATGACAGCAGAACAGCAGGCAAAAGGCGGGCGGGCATGGGAAACCTCGTTACTTCGATCCCCTGCAGGCTATCCGGCCCGCCCGCGATGATCCCGTGACAAAGACCGTCATGAAAGCCATCCATGCAGTCGCGCGCATGTGATCACCCTGCGACGTTATCGCCTGCCACTTTTCGGCCAATGCACCTATGTTGGCAACGAACACTTTATCGGAGTCCGCGATGCGCCTTTTGCACCCCACCCGCCGCAGTTTTCTGGCCGGAGCCTCTGCGCTGTCGATGGCGGGTGTGGTCCGGCCTGCCTTGGCGCAATCTCCGTCCTTGGTGGTGGCACCGCGCCAGATCGAGGTTTTGGGCAGGGCCGCCACGGTTTACGGCATCACCGGACCGGATGGCAAACCGGGCCTGCGCGCACGGGAAGGGGACCGGTTTACCGGACAGGTGCAGAATGACACCGACGCGGGGCTGGTCATGCACTGGCACGGGCAGATATTCGCCCCCGAGGGTGCGGACCGCGCCTATCCGGGCGGGGGCGAGACGCCCGCAGGGGCCGCCGATACAGTCGATTTCGCGCTGACCCCCGGCACGCATTGGATGCATTCGCACCAGATGACCGAGCAACTGCTTTTGGCCGCACCGATGATCACGGTCGAGGCCGATGCGGGCAATCTGCAAGAGGTGGTGCTGATGCTGCACGACTTCACCTTCCAGACCCCCGAAGAGGTGATGGCGGGCTTGGGCGGATCTATGATGCACGGCGGTGGCGCCATGGCGGGCATGGATCATTCGCAGATGGGGCATGGCAGCGGCGCGGGCAGCGGAGGCGGGACCATGATGACAGGCATGGTTCATGCCAATGACGTGGCCTATGATGCCTTTCTGGCCAATGACCGCACCCTGTCGGACCCCGAGGTTGTCACTGTCGATCCTGCCAGCACCCTGCGGCTTCGGATCATCAACGGGGCCACCGCCTCGGCGTTCTGGATTGATGCGGGGGCTTTGCCGTCGCAGGTCATCGCCGTGGATGGCAGCCCCTGCCAGCCCTATTCCGCCGCCGCTTATCCCATCGCCCAAGGTCAGCGGCTTGACCTGCTGCTGACAGTTCCGGCGGGCGGCGGTGCCTATCCGGTCTTTGCCCAGCTTGAGGCATCGACCCGCCGCACCGGCATCATCCTTGCCACCGCCGGGGCTGCCGTGACGCGGCAGGCGCATGATGCCGAAACGGCCAGCGCCTATCTGGACACCCGCCTTGACGCGGCCCTGCGCGCGGCCAAACCGTTGCCCGACCGCGCCCCCACCCGCTCCGAACACCTGATGCTGGGCGAAGGCGCGAATTATCGCTGGACGATCAACGGCGCGGTGCATGGCGAACACACGCCCCTGCAAGGCAAGATCGGTGACCGGATCGAGCTGATGTTCATGAACCCCACCATGATGATGCACCCGATGCACCTGCATGGACATCACTTCCAGATCGTCGATGTCGGGATGGGCCGCTTTGCCGGACCGATGCGCGACGTGGTGATCGTGCCGCCGCAAGGCATGGTGACGGTGGCGGTTGATCTGGACAAGGCCGGATCTTGGTATCTGCATTGCCACCACCTTTACCACATGGCGACAGGGATGATGACGGAACTCGTCGTCAGTTGATGACAAAAGCCGTCACCCGCAAATCCCGTATTTACAGGCCGCAGCGCAGGCCACATCCTTGGGACAGTGCCACTTGTCCCAAGGTGATTTCATGCCGCGCTTTGCCTCTGCCCTGACTGCTGCCCTGCTGACCACCGCCTTTGCCCTGCCCGTATCCGCCGAACCGCTGTCGCCGGTGAAAACCGCCGAGTTGTCGGCGCGGCTCTACGAGACGGGGATGGAACTGGGCGACCCGCTGCTGATCCTGTCGGCCGCCAAACTTCGCAAAACCCTTGGCCTGACGCCGGTTGACCGTGTGGCCGAAGGTGCCACCGCCGAAACCGACACTCCCCTGGGCTGGGAAGATATGCTGGCCGCCGCCGAAAGCCTGTCGGAAGATGATGAAACCCTGCTGGGCCTGATCGACGATGTGCGCGCCGAAAGCACCAAGGGCGTGTCGTCCGGTCCGGTCTATAACATCGGCAATCTGGGCAATGGCGGGGCCGATACCTACCCCATCGTCGATTTCATCGGCGGCGAATATGCCGAAGTTTACGTCGAGGCCAAAGACGCCACCGACCTGAACCTGTCGATCTATGATGCCCAAGGGCGACTGGTCTGTTCGGACACCGACAAAAGCCACATCGCCTATTGCGGCTGGCGTCCGGCGGATTCCGGCGGGTTCGTGATGAAGGTGGAAAACAACGGTCCGCAAGGCGCGAAATACGCGCTGATGACCAACTAGGGGGATGCCATGCTGCGACGTTTGCTGCTGACTTCGGCCCTAGTGCTGGCCGCCGCGCCTGCCCTTGCGCGCGAGAATTATGCGCTGCTGATCGGGGCCAACACCTATCCGGCACTGGATCAGAAATACTGGCTCAAAGGGCCGTCGAACGATGTGCGGCTGGTGCAGACCTATCTGACCACCGCCGCCCCCGTGCCGTTCGCGCCCGATAAGGTCGCCGTGCTGGCCGATGGTATCGAAGGTGCGGGCGCGCCCACGCTGGCCGGTATCCGCGGCGCTTTTGCCGATCTGGCCGCCAAGGTGCAGCCCGGCGATTTCGTCTATCTGCACTTTTCCGGCCACGGCAGCCAGGCCCCCGCCCTGAACCCCGAGTCCGAACTGGACGGCTTGGATGAATTGTTCATGCCCACCGACATCGGCCCGTGGTCGGACGAGGTGGGGGCGGTGGAAAACGCGCTGGTCGATGATGAAATCGGCGCGCTGATCGATGGCTTGCGCGCCAAAGGGGCCGATGTCTGGGCGGTGTTCGACAGTTGTCACTCCGGCACCGTCACCCGCGGCGCACCGGATGACGAAGACACCCGCACCCGCCAGCTTCCGCCCGAGGCCTTGGGTCTGACAGATGAGGATATGGCGGTTTCCACCCGCGCCATCGACGATCCCCGCGCGCAGGCGGAAGCGCCCTTTGATGAACCGCAGGCGGGGGCCGGCAGCTTTGTCGCCTTCTTCGCCGCCCAGACCAACGAAGTGACGCCCGAGAAAAACCTGCCCAAAGGCAAGCCCGGTCGCGTTCCCCAAGGCGTGTTCACCTATTCCCTGTTCGAAGTGCTGGCCGAATATCCCAACGCCACCTATGGCCAGATCGGCCAAGAGGTCTTGCGGAAATATGCCACCAAGAAACTGGCCACCACGACACCGATGTTCGAAGGCGATCTTGACCGCGTGGCATTTTCCGGCACCGCCGGAGAACGGGTGGCGCAATGGACCGCGACGCAAACCGACGATGGCTACACCATTCCGGCGGGCAGTCTGCATGGCCTGACCACAGGCGCGGTGCTGGCCGTTGTAGCGAACGCCACCGCTCCGACAGAAGCCGCACTTGGCTACGTGACCCTGACACAGGTAGACACCTTTACCTCGACTGCCGTTGCCAAGCCGGAAATGGGGCTGCAACTGCCCGAAAAGCTGCCAAAGGGCGCGCTGTTGCGGAAAATCGGCACCGATCTGGATTTCACCTTGACCATCGCACTGCCCGAATCCGGTTCGGCCCCCGCCACCGCACTTGAGGCCGCGCAATCGGCGCTGACCGAAGCTGCAGGGCCGCGCCTGATCTTTGTTCCCGCAGGGGCCGAGGCCGATCTGCGCCTTGCCGTGATCCCCGACAGCCCGCGTCCTGATGCGATCTGGGTGCTGCCTGCCACGGGTCTGGTGGATGATCTGGCCAATGTGCCGTCGGTCTCGACCGCCGACAAGGATGCCGAAACGCTGGGCCTGACGTTGGCGGATACGCTGGCCACCATGGCCAAGGCGATCAACCTGCAAAAGCTGGGCGCGGCTGTGGGCGCGGGCGATCTGGATGTCGAGGTGGAACTGCTGACAGGGCCAGACAAGAACAACCTGACCGCCCTTGCCGCCACCGAAGTGCCACGGCTGATCCCCGATGATCAGGTGCATATCCTTGCCCGCAACAACACTGACGCGCCGGTGGATGTGAACGTGCTGTATATCGCGGCGGATTACTCGGTCAGCCATTGGTTTTCGGGCCGCTTGCAGCCGGGAGATACGCTGAAAAAAGGCCTGTTCAAGATCAGCGATGATGTGCTGGGAGCCGAAAGGCTGGTGGTGGTGATGACGCCTGCCACCCCGCAGAGTCCGGTCGAGAATCTGGATTTTCTGGCGCAGGACGCGTTGGAATTCACCCGCAACGTCTCGGCGGGACTGCGGCCTCCGGGGATGTATCGGGCGATGCAAGAGGCAGGGTTCGGGCTGACCACCCGCAGCGCCACAGCCTTGGAGGATGACAGCGAGGGCGGCCCCGCCCCCGGTATCCTGCAACTGGAATTGCGGACGGTTCCGGCAAATTAGGGCGGGGCCGCAAGGCCCGCCCTGATCTTCAAAAGTCCGCTATTCTGGATAGGCTCCGGCCACGTTCTGATCGAAATCGACCACGGCCCCCGTCATCACGCCCGAGTCTGCCGACAGAAGATAGCTGACCAGTCCCGCGACATGGCCGGGCTTGACCAGCATCCCCATCGGTTGCGCGGCCTCGGCTGCCGCAAGCCAGTCTTCCGGTGCGCCATGGTATTTGCGCTGGGTTTCATCCTCGCCGGGGGTGTCCATCCAGCCACAGTTGATGCCGTTGATGCGGATGCGATGCCCGCGCAAGGCCTGAGCCGCGTTCTTGGTGATATTGGCCAATGTGGCCTTGCTGGCCGAATAGGGCGCCAGATACGACTGCCCGCAATGCGCCGTCATCGACAGGATATTCACCGCCGAGGCCGGATGCCCCGCCGCTATCGCCGCTTGGGCAAAGCGCTGGATCGCAAAGAACGGCCCGCGCGCGTTGACGCCCATCAGGTTTTCCCAAGCTTCGGGCGTGCTGTCCAGAATACTGCCCCGATCCGTCGCCGCCGCCGCATTGACCAGCGCGTTCACCTGACCGAAACGGGCGATGGCATGATCGACCATCGTCATCGCATCCTTGACCCGCCCCATATCGGCGCGCAGGAATTGCACATCGGCCCCCGCCTCGCGCAGCCGCTTGGCCGCAGCCTCGCCCTTGGTCACCGACCGCCCCGCGATTACCAGCCGCTGGCAGCCCTCGGCAATCAGGCGCTGCGCTATGGCAAAACCCAAACCCTGCGAACCGCCGGTGATGATCGCGACCGTGTCTTTGTGATCGGGCATTGGCTACTTCCGCTGGGGCGCGATGCGCCGGTGATAGGTCGGCCAGTCATTGCCATTGCTCTGCCTGCCATGCAAGCCCGCTTGCGGTGGCGTTGCACAAGAGGCAGAGGCGCGCGCTATTCCTGCGCGCGCAATACCTGCGCGGGCCGCGCCGACAACGGGCGCAGCACGAAGGCAAGGCTGGCCAGCAGCGTCGCACCCACCCCGCCCACCACGATCAGCAGCGCCGAAACCGGCTCAAAGCTGTAAGAGCTGTCCATCACAAAGGTCAGCACAGCCCAGCCCGCCAGACTGCCCGCAGCAATGGCCACGATCCCCGCAGCCGCGCCCATCAGCGCCGCGCGCAGGGCAAAGCTGGCCAGAATCCGCCCCCGTGTGGCCCCCAGCACCCGCAGCACCGCCGCCTCATAGATGCGCGCCCTCTCGCCCGAGGCCGCCGCCCCGATCAGAACCACAAACCCCGTCACCAGCGTGGCCAGCGCAGCCAAGGTGGTGGCTTGGGCAATCGCGGTCAGCGCCTCGGTCACGCGGCCGATGGCGGCTTTCATGCCGATGGCGGTGATGTTGGGATAGGCCTTGGCCACATCGCGCAGGATTGCCGCCTCGGCGTCACCGTCCGCATAGACCGTGGCGATATGGGTATGGGGCGCACCGGCGACCGCCGAAGGCGACATGACCATCACGAACCCCATCCCCGCATTCGAGAAATCCACCGTGCGGAAACTGCTGATTTGCGCCTCGATATCGCGGCCCAGAATGTTGACCGTCAGCATGTCGCCCAGTTTCAGGCCCAGTTCCTCGGCCTCTTCCGCTGCGAAAGAGATTTGCGGCGGCCCATCAAAACCTGCAGGCCACCACGTGCCTGCCGTCACCTCGGTGCCTGTCGGTTGGGCATCGGCATAGGTGATCCCCCGGTCGCCCGACAGCACCCAATGTTCCCCCGCTACCTTGCGCGCATCCTGCCCGTTGATCCGCGTCAGGATGCCCCGCAGCATCGGCGCGGTTTCCATGCGGCTGACCGCCGGATTTGTGGTCATCTTGTCGGTAAAACCGTCGATCTGGTCCGGCTGGATGTCGATGAAGAAGAACGACGGCGCGCGCTCGGGCAGGTCGCGCGCAATCGCCGCGCGCAGGTTGGCATCGATCTGCCCCACCGCCGCAAGCACCGTCAGACCCAGCCCCAAGGCCAGCACCACCTGCATCGTCTCGGCCCGTGGCGCACCAATCGAGGCCAAGGCCAGCCGCAGCGCCACACGCCCGCGCAAGCCCCGCGCCGCGCGGCGGGCAAGCCAGCCCAACCCCAGCGCCGCAGCCCCCAGCACCAGCAGCGCCCCCGCAACACCCCCCGCCGTTCCCAGCGCCAGCCAGATCGCGCCCGAAAGCCAGACTGCACCGCCGATCAACAGCCCCGCCAACACCGCCAGCGCAATCAGATAGCGCCCGCGCGGCCAGCCACCCGACACACCGCCACGATACAGCGCCGCCGCCCGCACAGTTTCCGACCGCGCCAGCGGCCACAGCGCAAACAGAAAGGCCGAGGTGACGCCGTAGAAAGACGCCTCCAGCACCGGACGCGGATAAAAGCTGATCTGTGCCGGAAACGGCAACGCCGCCTCGATAGGTCCGGCCAGCAGCAGCGGCAGGCCCACGCCAATCCCCAGCCCCAGCGCCACACCCAATCCCACCAGCAAGGCGATCTGGATCAGATAAGTCTGGAAAATCAGCCCCCCCGTCGCCCCCAAGGTCCGCAAGGTGGCAATGGTGGAAATCTTGGCCTCCAGATAGGCGCGCACCGCTGCCGCAACACCGACGCCGCCCACGGCCAGCCCTGCCAAGCCCACCAGCACCAGAAAGGCACTTATCCTTTCGACAAAGCGCTCCACCCCCGGCGCTGCACGGCGGCTGTCGCTCCACCGCAATCCTGCGTCGCGGAATTTCGCCTCGGCCTCGGCTTCCAGCGCCGCAAGGTCAACGCTGTCGGGCAGATCCAGCCTGTAGGAACTGTCAAACAGCGTCCCCGGCCCCAGCAGATCGGCCTGCGCCAGATCGGCCCGCCGCACAATCGTGCGCGGCGCCAGCGCAAAGCCACCCGCCGCCGAATCCGGTTCGCGCAGCAACCGCGCGGTCAGCACAAATTCCTGCAAGCCCAGCGCAAAGCGGTCGCCCAGCCCCAGCCCCATCTGATCGGCCAGCACCGCTTCCATTACCGCACCCGGCAGGCCATCCCGCCCAGCCAGCGCCGCGCCAAGGCTTTCCGCCCCCTCCAGCCCGACCACGCCCAGCAAAGGATAGGCATCATCCACCGCCTTGACCTGTGTCAGCACATGCGCGTCGCCCTGCACTGCCATCGACCGGAAATCGACAATTTCGGACACCCGCAGCGCAATACTGTCCAGATAGGCGCGTTCTTCGGGACTGGCATAGCGATAGGTGAATTCAACCTGCGCGTCACCGCCCAGCAAGACCGCGCCCTGATCGGACAGCCCTGCTTCGATGGCAGATCGCACCATGCCAACGCCCGCAATCGCGGCCACGCCCAAGGCCAGACAGGCCAGAAACACACCAAAGCCTTTCAGCCCGCCGCGCAATTCCCGCCGCGCGATGCGGGTGGCAAGTCGCAAACTCATGCCTCACCGCCACAGGATTTAGGGTAGGGTGTGTGCTTGCACGCACCTTGCCGATGCGCCCTCACAGCGCGGCCCCGTCGATCCGGCCATCGACCAGCCGCACCACGCGGTCACAGCGCGCGGCCAGTTCCGGCGCATGTGTCACCATCACCAGCGTCGCGCCATGGCGGTCGCGCAGGCCAAAGATCAGGTCCATGATTGCAGCCCCGTTCACACTGTCCAGATTGCCCGTCGGTTCATCCGCCAGCAAAAGCGTCGGGCGGGGGGCTGCGGCGCGGGCCAGCGCGACGCGCTGCTGCTCGCCGCCCGACAGTTGCGCGGGGTAGTGGTGTCGGCGGGTCGCAAGGCCCACGGCCTCCAACTCGGCCTCGGCGCGGGCAAAGGCGTCGGGCGTGCCCGCAATCTCCATCGGCACCGCGACGTTTTCCAGCGCGGTCATGGTGGGGATCAGGTGAAAGGACTGGAACACCACCCCCATCCGCCCGCGCCGGAATTTCGCAAGACCGTCCTCGTCCAGCCCGCCCATATCCGCGCCAAGCGCCAAGATCCGCCCGCGGCTGGCCCGCTCCAACCCGCCCATCAGCATCAGTAACGAAGATTTGCCCGACCCCGATGGCCCGATCAGCCCCAAAGTCTCGCCTTTGCCGACAGACAGGCTAATACCTTTCAGGATATCGACGGGTCCGGCATTGCCTGCCAAGGTAAGCCACACGTCGTCCAATTGCAGAACGGTCTCGGTCATCATGATCTCAAAATTGCTTCCCTTGACATATGCGCCGCTTGCCGCGCTTCGCAATGTCACGATTGCGTTTATTTTGATGGGGATGCCCGCGCTGGCCGAGCCTGTGACGCTTGTCGCGCTGGGCGACAGCCTGACCGAGGGCTATGGCCTGCCGCCCGATCAGGGCCTTGTGCCGCAGTTGCAGGCATGGCTGACGACGCAGGGCGCGGAAGTGACAGTGGTCAACGCAGGTGTGTCAGGCGATACCACGGCAGGGGGGGTGTCGCGGCTGGACTGGACGCTGACGCCCGATGTCGATGCCGTGATTGTAACGCTGGGCGGCAACGACATGCTGCGCGGCATCGATCCGGCCACCAGCCGCGCCAATCTGGAGACCATCCTGCAAGGCATCACCGCGCGCGGGCTGCCCTTCCTTCTGGTGTCGATGCAGGCCCCCGGCAATTATGGCCCTGACTACAAGGCCGAGTTTGACGCGATCTATCCCGAACTGGCCGCGAAATACGGCCCCCTGCCCGCGCCCGCCTTCTTTGGCCCGCTGCTGGACGGCAGCGATGACCCTGCGGCCGTGCAGCAATGGATGCAGGCGGATGGTATCCATCCCGATGCCGAAGGCGTCACCAAAATTGTCGCGGGGCTGGGGCCGCAGGTGCTGACCCTGTTGGCGCTGGCGGGCAAATAGGGTTTTCCAACCCGCGCGCCCGACGCCCCCTTGCGCCTGCCGCGCGGCCCGTCATTCTGCGCCAAAGCCCCAAGACAAAGCCCAAAGACAAAGGCCGCCCCCATGACCCTGCTGACCGATCTTGCCGCAGCCCTTGGCCCTGCCCATGTGCTGACCGGCAGCGATCTCGCCCGCTATACCGGCGACTGGACCACGCATTACACCGCCAACCCCGTCGCGGTGGTGCGGCCTGCCGATACCGAACAGGTGTCGCAGGTGATGAAACTCGCCGCACGGCATGGTGTGCCGGTGGTGCCTGTCTCGGGCCGCACTGGGCTTGTGGGCGGGGCTATGACCGATGGCGGGCTGATGCTGTCGGTGGAACGGCTGAACCGCATCCGCGAAATCCGCCCCAACACCCGCATCGCCATCGTCGAGGCGGGCGTGGTGCTGGACCGCCTGCACGAGGCCGCCGAGGCGCAGAACCTTTACTTCCCGCTCTGGTTCGGCGCGCGCGGGTCGGCGATGATCGGCGGCGTGCTGTCCACCAATGCGGGCGGATCGAACGTGCTGCGCTATGGCTCGACCCGTGCCCTGTGTCTGGGGATCGAAGTGGTGCTGGCCGATGGCCGCATCCTAAACCTGATGAGCCAGTTGCACAAAGACAATTCCGGCTATGATCTGAAGCAGCTTTTCATCGGGGCCGAAGGCACGCTGGGCGTCATCACCGCTGCTGTGATGAAACTGGTCCCCCGCCCCCGCGCCTATGCCACCGCCACCCTTGCGGCGCGGTCCCTGCCCGATGCGCTGATCCTGCTGAACCGGCTGCAAGAGGCCACCGGCGGCGCGGTTGAGGCGTTTGAATACATGCCCGATACCTATATGCGCCGACTGGCCGAGGCCCGCCCCGATATCCGCCAGCCCTTCACCCCGCGCCACGCGGTTAACATTCTGGTCGAGGTCGGCGCCACCGCCCCGCGCGATGCCACCCCCGATGGCGACGGAAATATCCCGATCACAGACCTGCTGGAAACCACGCTTGCCGCGATGATGGAAGAAGGCATGGTGCTGGACGCCGAAGTTGCCCGCACCGAGGCCCAGCGCCGCGCGATGTGGCAGCGCCGCGAACTGGCCGCCGAAATCACCGTGGCCCGCCAGCCCGCAATCGACACCGATATCTGCCTGCCCGTCGATCAGGTCGCCACTTTCCTTGACCGCATCCACGCCCGCCTGCCCGATCTGGACGCAGGCGCGGAAACCCTCTCGGTCGCGCATCTGGGCGATGGCAACATCCATTTCACCGTGTTCGGCAGCAATGACAGCGCCGAACTTTACGACACCGTCGTCGAAGCGGTCGAGGATGAGGTGCAGGCACTGGGCGGGTCGTTCTCGGCGGAACATGGGGTCGGGCTGTCGAAACTGCCCTCGATGAAGCGGCGCAAAGACCCGGTGGCCTTGGATGTCATGCGAGCGGTCAAGGCAGCGCTTGATCCTGACAACCGCATGAACCCCGGCAAGGTTATCCCCGACGAAGGGCGGTAACACCGCAGGTTCGGGGCAAGGCGCGGCGGATGTTGCCTTGCCGCGCTGCCAAACGGCGCTGATGCTTAATATTTGTTGCCGCTGCGCAAATCCTGCTCTGCGGCTCTGGACAAGCTGACGGGCCACCGTTAGCGATACCAAGCCCGCAAAGGGTGCATCCGAAAGCCCTGCCGTGACCTCGCGTTTCCCCGCGCTTGCCAATCCTACCCTGCGGCTGATTGCCGTGGCGATGCTGCTGTTTGGCGCGCTGAACGCCTCGGTCTATCCCTACCAATCGCTGATCGGGATCGAGAAGATTGGCCTTTCGAAACCTGCCTTTTCGTTGGTTCTGGTGCTGGCGTCGGCGGTGGCGGTCACCTCTTCGGTGCTGTTCGGTATTCTGGGCGATATGCGCGGCCACCGCCGTCTGATCGCCCTTGCCGCCGCCGCCTGCGGCGCAAGCGGTCTTGCGATGATGCTGGTCTACCCTGCACCGCTGACCTTCGTCTTAAGCCACGGCATCCTGCTGCCCGTGGCCTCCAGCCTTTACGGGCAGTTGTTCGCGCTGGCCCGTCTGGCCAGCCCCGCCGATGGCCGCGCCCGCGATGGCATCCTTGGCACCATCCGCGCAGCGATGTCGGTCAGCTTTCTGATCATGCTGATCTTCTGGACCTTTGCCTTCGGCGCAGGGGCGGGCGTGATGACGATCTATATCAGCGCCGGATTGGCAGGCTTTGCCATGCTTGGCCTGCTTTACCTTGGCTGGCCGCGTCAGGGCGCGACCGACTGGCACGACGCGCCATCAGGCCTGAACATGCGCGACGCCTTTGCCGAGATTGCCCGCCCGCATGTGATGATCCGCCTTTTGCTGCTGGGCGGGATCAGTTCTTCGGGCATTCTCTATATGGTGCTGGTGTCGCTGGTCTTCGATGCCTCGCCGGTCCGCGATGCCAGCGACGTGGCGCTTTATGTCGGGCTGGTCGCGGGGTGGGAAGTGCCGTGCCTGCTGTTGATGCCGCGCCTTGTCGCCCGTGTGCGGCGCACGACGCTGATCGCGCTGGGGTCGGCGCTTTATACCTGTCATCTGATCGCGCTGCCGATCCTGTCGGACAGCCCGCTGATCTGGGGCATGACGCTGATCGCCGGAATCGGTGGCACTGCCATCATCAGCCTGCCGATCACCTATTACCAAGACCTGCTGCATGGCCGCCCCGGCACCGCAGGCGCGATGCTGGCGCTGCAAAAACTGGTGGCCGATGTGATGGGGGCCGCCGCCTTTGCCATCGGCACCAGCCTTGGCGGCTACGAGACGGTTGCAATCATCGGCACCCTTCTGGCCCTGACAGGGGCGGGCGGGCTGTATCTGGTCGACCGCAATCACTGGCTGATGCCCGCCACACAATAATCCGCCCCCCGTCCCGACCGATCCGTCCCGACCGATCCGATCCCGCGGCTGGCGGCTGGCGGTGCAATAATTCGGCGCCGGCGCCAAAGGCCGACCCCGCCTTCATCTTGGCAAAAATACTCCCGCCGGAGGCAAAGGCCGGCAAAGCACACCATTCTGCACCCAACCCGCGCCCCCCCGAAGGGCGGAAGCCTCCGGCGGGAGTATTTTCACCAAGATGAAGCCCAAGGGGTAGGGTGCGTGGTCCCCACGCACCTTTGCGGGCGGTCAGGCGAAGAAATCCGGCCCCGCGCGGTCCAGCAGTTGCACCGCCAAAGCGCGGCCCAGATCGGGACCATCCGCCACGGCACCGCGAATATCTCCGGCAATCACCTGCGACCCGTCAGGGCGCAAAATCTCGCCGCGCAGCCAAAGCTGATCGCCCTCCAGCACCGCCAGCCCCGCAATCGGGGTTTCGCAAGACCCGTCGAGCCGCGCCAGAAACGCCCGTTCCGCCGCCAGACGCTGCCCCGTTGGCGCATCGTGAATGGCATCCAGCATCGCCTTGGCCCGTATATCCCCTGCGCGGCGTTCCACACCAATCGCGCCCTGTGCCACGGCGGGTAGCATTTCCTCTACCGCAATCGCGGTGCGCGCCACATGCGCCATGCCCAGACGGTTCAGCCCCGCCATCGCCAGAAACGTCGCCACCGCCACGCCATCTTCCAGCTTTTTCATCCGCGTCTGCACATTGCCGCGAAACTCGACCAGCTTCAGATCGGGCCGCCGATGCGCCAGTTGCGCGCGCCGCCGCAAGGATGACGACCCCACCACAGCCCCCTGCGGCAGATCCATCAGGCTTGCGACATGGGGCGAGACGAAGCCATCCCGCACATCCTCGCGCGGCAGATAGCAGTCCAGCAGCAGGCCATCCGGCTGCACCGTCGGCATGTCCTTCATCGAATGGACTGCGATGTCGATGCTGCCCTCCAGCAACGCCTCTTCAATCTCGCGCGTGAACAGGCCTTTGCCGCCGATTTCCTTCAGCGCCTTGTCAAGCACCTGATCGCCGGTGACCTTGATCACCACAATCTCGAACGCCGCTTCGGGCAGATCGAAGGCCGCCATCAGACAGCGCCGCACCTCATGCGCCTGCCACAGGGCAAGCGGTGATCCACGGGTTCCGATCTTGAAGGCTTTGGCGGGGGTTGGCAGAGCGATTTCCATAGCAAAGCCATAACCGCGACACTTGTGTCTTTCAACTCCCCACACCTTGACATCGGCGTGCCAAGGCCCGACGCATGCCCCATGTTGATCTTCTTCCTTCTTCTGCTTGCTCTCTCTGCGGTGCTGCTGATTGGCGCAACCGCAATGGAGCGGTCTGCCATCAAAGCCGGCATCAACGGCGCGAATGGTCTGACCCTTCTGGCCGCCTTTATCGTTTCGGGGCTGGTCTGGCTTGTCGCCAGCCTGATTGCCGCAATGATCTGGGGCGGGGTTGCCGCCCTTGCCAGCCTTGTCCTGTCCGGCTTATGGCATTGGGCAATGTGGAAAATCGTGATGACCAACATCCAAGCCCTGATCGACCGCAAGCTCGCCAACCGCAACGGAGCCTGACATGACCACAAAAACCATCCTGCGCGCCCTTGCCGGTGAAACCTTGCCCACGCCGCCGATCTGGATGATGCGTCAGGCGGGGCGCTATCTGCCGGAATACCGCGCAACGCGGGCGCAGGCGGGGGATTTCCTGTCGCTGTGCTACAACTCCGATCTGGCAGCGGAAGTGACGTTGCAACCGATCCGCCGCTTTGGCTTTGACGCGGCGATCCTGTTTGCCGACATCCTGCTGTTGCCGCAGGCTTTGGGCGCCGATCTGTGGTTCGAAACCGGCGAAGGCCCGCGTCTTTCCACCATCACCACGATGGAGGGCGTCCGCGCCCTGAAACCCAAGGACGCCATCCACGACAAACTCGCGCCGATCTATGAGACCGTGCGAATCCTGTCGCGCGAACTGCCCGCGCAGACCACGCTGATCGGCTTTGCCGGTGCGCCGTGGACCGTGGCCACCTATATGATCGCAGGCCGTGGCACCAAGGACCAAGGCCCCGCCCATGCCCTTAAATCCACCGACCGCGCCACCTTCAGCACCCTGATCGACGTGATTACCGAGGCCACCATCGACTATCTGTCAATGCAGGTTCAGGCGGGGGCCGAGGTGGTCAAGCTGTTCGATTCATGGGCTGGCAGCCTGAAAGGTCAGGACTTCACCGATTTCGCCGTGAAACCCACCGCGCGGATCATCTCCGCATTGAAGGCCAAGCACCCCGGCCTGCCCGTCATTGCCTTCCCGCGTGAGGCTGGCGATGGCTATATCGGCTTTGCCGCCGCCACGGGGGCCGATTGCGTGGCCATCGACAATTCGGTCACGCCGGAATGGGCGGCGGAACACGTGCAAGTCTCGGGCTGCGTGCAGGGCAACCTTGCGCCGCATCATATGGTCACCGGCGGCGATGATCTGGTGCGCGAAACCCTGCGGGTGGTCAAAGCCTTCCGCAAAGGCCCGCATATCTTCAACCTTGGCCATGGCATCACCCCCGATGCCAATCCCGACAATGTGGCCCTGATGATCGAAACCGTGCGCGGTGCGTAACAGTTAGGTCATAGATATTGACTTACCCGCTGCGCGATTCCAAGGTCGCGCGGCACTGAAAGGGAGAGTCAGGGATGGACTGGACGCAGGTTCTGGCAACGCGGTCGTCGCGGATGAAGGCTTCGGAAATCCGCGAGCTGCTAAAGCTGCTGGATCAGCCCGACATCATCTCATTTGCCGGTGGTATCCCTGATCCGGCGCTGTTCCCGACCGATGCCTTCCGCGATGCGTTTTCCGCCGCCCTGACCGGCCCGCAGGCGGGTGCCGCGCTGCAATATTCGGTCTCCGAAGGCCACCGCCCCCTGCGCGACTGGATCGCGGGGGAGATGGGGAAACTGGGCATCCCCTGCACCACCGACAACATTCTGATTACGTCAGGATCACAGCAAGCCCTTGATTATCTGGGCAAGCTGATGGTGTCCCCGAATGACACCATCCTTCTGGGCTGGCCCACCTATCTGGGCGCTTTGGGGGCGTTCAACGCCTATGAGCCGAGTTATGACCGGCTTGACCCCAATTCCAACCGCTCTGCCGAAAGCTTTGCCGAAACCGCCGCCGCTGCCGGTGGCCGCGTGAAATTCGCCTATCTCTCGGTCGATTTTGCCAACCCCACCGGCGAGACGCTGGCCCGCACGGCCCGCGAAAAGGTGATCGATCTGGCCGACGAGATGGACATCGCCATCGTCGAGGACGCCGCCTATCAAACCCTGCGTTATGACGGCGAGGCTGTTCCGCCGATCCTTGCGCTGGAAATCGCCCGCAAGGGCAGCATTGAAGACTGCCGCACGCTCTATTGCGGGTCGTTCTCGAAATCGCTGGCGCCGGGGCTGCGGGTGGGCTGGGTTTGCGCGGCGGCGGATGTGATCTCGCGCCTTGTGCTGATGAAACAGGCGGCTGATCTGCACTCGGCCACCACCAACCAGATCGTGACCGATCTTGTCGCGCGGGATCAGTTTGAATCCCATGTCGCCAAGCTGCGCACCGTCTACAAGGCGCGGCGGGACCATATGCTGGCGGCGTTGGCGCGCGAGATGCCGGAAGGCGTGTCGTGGACCAAGCCCGAGGGCGGGATGTTCGTCTGGGTCACCCTGCCGCAGGGTATGGACGGGGCGGACCTGCTGGCGCAATCGCTGAAAACCGAGAGGGTGGCCTTTGTGCCGGGTCGTGCGTTTTTCGCCGACGGGTCGAACGGCAATACCCTGCGCCTGTCGTTTTCCTGCGCCAATGAAACCGCGATTGACGAGGGCATCAAGCGCCTTGGCCGTCTGATCCGTGGCTAGTTTCTGGATTCTGGCGGCACTGATCGCCGCCGCCGCCCAGACCGCGCGCAACGCCACCCAAGCCAGCCTGACCCGCGCCATCGGCACGGTCGGGGCAACGCAGGTGCGCTTTTTGTTCGGGCTGCCCTTTGCCTGCCTGTTCCTTGCGCTGGTCACCCAGTTTACGGGCGAGTCTATTCCCGCCCTGACACCCCGCGCGCTCGGGTTCACAACCCTTGGCGCTGTGGCGCAGATCGGGGCGACGGCGTTGATGCTGGTCACGATGAAATCGCGCGGCTTTGGCGTCACGTCCGCTTGGCTGAAAACCGAACCCGTGATGGTCGCGCTGATTGCCGCCGTGGTCTTGGGCGATCCGCTGACCCTACCCGCGCTGGCCGCGATTGCACTGGCAACGGGCGGCGTGCTGCTGATGTCGGTCAAACCCGGCACGGGCCTTGCGATGTGGCGCGAGGCGGGGCCTGCGCTGACAGGTATCCTTGCTGGCGCGCTGTTCGGCGCATCGGCCATCGGCTTTCGCGGCGGGATCACGTCGCTGGAAACCGGCGATTTCCTGATCCGCGCGACGACCACGCTGGTTCTAAGCCTTGGCCTGCAAACCGCAATCCTGATGGTCTGGCTGCTGCTGTTCGACCGCACCGCCCTGCGCGCAAGTTTCGGCGTCTGGCTCAGCTCGCTGGGCGCGGGGTTTCTGGGGGCCTTCGCCTCGCAGTTCTGGTTTATCGGCTTTTCGCTGACCTCCGCCGCGAATATCCGCACGCTGGCGCTGGTCGAGGTGATCTTCGCCGCCGCCGTGTCGCGCTATGTCTTCCGCCAAGCCATCACCACGCGGCAGATCATCGGCATGGCCGTGATCTGCGCGGGGGTGGGCTGGCTGCTACGGCTGCACGGCTAGGCCAGATAGGCCACATAGATCGGACTGGGTTCGGCCAACTCTCCCGCGCCCAAAAGCTCATTCTTGGCGCAAAATGCCTCATAGCTTTCTTCATAGCGCGAACCGATGCCAACCGGCCCCGGATCGTTGACCTGCAACATCATCGGACTATGGTTGTCGCGCACACCTGTTACCACGCGGATATGCGGGCAGCTGCGCCGCGCCCCCGGAAAGCGAACATCGCAGGCCACCCAAAGCGGCCCGCGCGCGCGGACAAGCTGGGCAAAGCCCTCGGGCGTGTAACACATCGGGTATTCCATCCGGAACCCCCAGTGCCGCAAGCAGGCGGTCGCGTTGGGATCAAGCCCCGTCCGCAAAGACGCCTGATCATTGGTCGGGGCGGCGATAGCATCGTCGCTGTCCACGTGCCGCAACCGCGATGCCAGAATCATCCGCATCGAGGCCGCCCAGCAGCTCATTGGGTATTTCTGTCCGTAAATCGGAGTATTAGCCATTTTTGCACCCAAATGTCGGTTATCAATCCGGCAAGGGTAGCACGTTCCGGCGTCTATTTCCCGATTTTCGCCCTCAGACCCATTTCGCCAAAGGCGGCAGGCTCATCAGCACCGCATTCGCGTCGTGGCCGGTTTCCAGCCCGAATTTGGTGCCGCGGTCGTAGACAAGGTTATATTCGGCATAAAGCCCGCGATGGATCAACTGGGTGTCGCGGTCGGCATCCGTCCACGGGGTGCCGACACGCTTTTCGGTCAGCGGCACAAAGGCGGGCAGGAAGGCGCGGCCCACGCTTTGGGTAAAGGCGAAATCGGCCTCCCAATCGCCGGTGTTCAGATCGTCGTAGAAAATCCCGCCGACGCCCCGCGCGCGGCCACGGTGCGGCACAAAGAAATACTCGTCCGCCCAAGCCTTGAAGCGCGGATAGTAATCGGGCGCATGGGCGTCGCAGGCGGCCTGCATCTGGGCATGGAAATGCGCGGTATCCTCGGGGTATTCGATGCAGGGGTTCAGGTCGGCCCCGCCGCCGAACCACCACGCATGCGGCGTCCAGAACATCCGCGTGTTCATATGCACCGCAGGGCAATGCGGGTTGACCATATGCGCCACAAGAGAAATCCCGCTGGCCCAAAAGCGCGGGTCCTTGTCCATCCCCGGCACCCCGCGCGCGGCCATCGCCTTTTGCGCGCGTTCGCCCAAAGTGCCATGCACCTCGGACACGTTCACCCCGATCTTTTCAAACACACGGCCCCCGCGCATCACGCTCATCAACCCGCCGCCACCATCGGCGCGTGTTGTCGGCGTTACCTCGAACCGGCCAACGGGACCAACCCCGAACCGGTCTTCCAGCCCTTCGAAGGACTCGACGATCTGGTCGCGCAAGCTGCGGAACCACGCTGCGGCCTGTGCCTTTTTCTCGGTGAAATCCGTTGTCATCGGCATTGCCCTTTCGCCTGTTTGGCCCTTCCTAGCACCGCGCCCTGCCCCACTCAACGCGCCTGATTTGATTTGGCAATCCCTTGGCACGGGCTTACAATCCGCCGAACTTGGGAGATATCCAAATGAAACGCGCGCTGCTGTCCCTGTTGCTGTTGACCGCCTGTGGCACCCCGCAGGAACAATGCATCAATTCCGTCACCCGCGACATGCGCGTGGTTGATCGCCTGATTGCGGAAACCGAAGCCAACCTTGCGCGCGGCTATGCCTATGAAGAGGTTACGGTCTATCTGCCGCAATGGGTCACCTGCAGCAGGCCGCACCACCACCGCCCGCCTGTCGAGGTCGAAGACCCAGAAGCCAAGCCGCCGATGCCACAGCTTTGCCTTGAAAACGTGCCGCAAACCACGCGCCGCGCGGTCGCGATTGATCTGGCGGCTGAACGGACCAAGTTGGACGGTCTGAAGGCCAAGCGCAAACAGCAGGCCGCAGCAGCAGCCCCCGCCATTGCCCAATGCAAGGCGGATAACCCGGAATAATCAGCGCGCGCGGATCGGATAGGCGGCGCGGATCACCCGAAAGCCGGAATCTCCGCCGATTTCGCCGACATCCTTGAACAGCGTGACCAGCGTTTTCTCATAGGGAAGATGCCGGTTTGCCACCAGATACAGAATGCCGTTCGGCGCCAGCCCGCGCTGTGCGGCCTTGAAAAACGCCAGCCCCAAGGCCGGATCGGCGTCGCGCGTGGTGTGGAACGGCGGGTTCATCACCACCGCCTCCCAGAACCGTGCGGGCTTGAATGTCGTGGCATCGGCCCAATGGAACCGCGCACGCGGATCGGGGATGTTGACGCGGGCGCAGTCCAGCGCATCGGCCTCGGCCTCGACCAGATCAAGCTCTTTGACGCCGTTGCGCGCAAGGATGGCCCGCGACAGATAGCCCCAGCCGGCCCCCAGATCGGCCACCCGTGCAGGCAGTTTTTCCGGCAAGGCCGCCGCCAGAAGCATCGAGCCGCGATCCGGCCCGTCCGCCGAAAACACCGACGGCAGGGTTTGAAAACCACCCTCGACCTGCAAGGGCTGCGCCGCCCATTCGGCCAGCGCCGGTCCCGGCGTAACCACCGCCAGCCGCCCATGCGCCTTGGCCAAAGCTTCGCCCACATGCAGCCCCAAGGCGCGACAATCCTTCAGGATGGTATCGACGCCATCGGTCTTTTGCCCGTCCACCACGATCAGCCCGCCGTCCGCCAGACCGGCGGCAGCCTGCGCCAGCAGCGCCCGCGCCTCACGCTTGGCGCGCGGCAGGCAAACCACCGCCAAACCGGCTTTGGCGTCGGACTCCATCCGGTAGCCCTGCGCCTTGAAGTAATCGTAATCGGGTTTGAAGCCGGTCCGCACCACCACCCGTTCGCGCGGCAGCACCGACAGATCATCGCCCGTGCGCGGGCGCCACACCACGATGTCACCCGCAGGCGGCACCACAACCGCGCCGTTTTCCAGCGCCATTTCAAGTCTTGCTAAACGCATTGGCGGCCCGCGGGCCTACTCCCGTTCCATGGTGCATTGCAGCGGATGCTGATGACGACGCGCGAAATCCATCACCTGCGCCACCTTGGTTTCCGCAATCTCGAACGAGAACACACCCACAACCGCCAGCCCCTTTTTGTGGACCGTCAGCATGATGTCAAACGCCTGCGCGTGATTCAGGCCGAAGAACCGCTCCAGAATATGAACAACAAATTCCATCGGGGTGTAATCGTCATTCAGAAGCATGACCTTATACAGCTTGGGCCGTTCGGTCTTGGGCTTGGTCTTGGTCAGAACCGAGGCATCCTGACCCGGCCCGCGCGGCGTATCCGACATGTGGAAAGGGGTCAGGGTCAAGGCACCGCGCTCCGTCAACTGCAAAGGGGATTCGGCCCAGAAAGGCCAGTGTGGCGCAGTATACCGATTTTCACCCTTGCGAAAAGGCCCGTCACCCGCCGATGCTATGCACGAAGGAGTGATTCATGCCCACCCTGACGACCATCGGCTTTGATGCCGACGACACGCTTTGGCAGAACGAGGCATCGTTCCGGCTGACGCAGGATCGCTTTACCGGCCTCTTGGCCGATTTTGCCGATCCCGATCACCTGCATGACCGGCTTCTGGCGGCAGAACGGCGCAACCTTGGCCATTATGGCTTTGGCGTCAAAGGCTTTACCCTGTCGATGATCGAAACCGCGATCGAGGTGACCGAGGCCCGTGTGCCCGCTGCCGTGATTGCCGAACTGGTGGCCGCAGGGCGGGACATGCTGGAACACCCGACCGAACTGTTGCCGCATGCCCGCGATGCAGTGGCTGCGCTGGCCGACCAGTATCGCGTCATCCTGATCACCAAGGGCGATCTGCTGGATCAGGAACGCAAGCTGGCGCAATCGGGGCTTGGCGATCTGTTTCACGGCGTCGAGATTGTCTCTAACAAGACCGCGCCGGTTTACGCCCAGATCTTTGCCCGCCACGGCAGCACCGCCGCGCAGGCCATGATGGTGGGCAACTCGCTGAAGTCCGATGTGATCCCGGTGATCGAGGCTGGCGGCTGGGGCGTCCATGTGCCGCACGGGCTGACCTGGGCGCTGGAACATGCCGATCCACCCACCGGCCACCCCCGGTTTCACAGCCTGCCCGATCTGGGGGGACTGCCCGATCTTGTGGCTGGCATGCAACGCACCCACAACACCTAGCATAAACCTTAGGTATAGTAGCCGATCCGCCACCTCTGACCGCCGATCAAACCCATTGAAACTAGGGGGTTTTATTGAATCATCCCCTGTGTTAGCCTTCGGGCGCAGAACAAAGCCCCCGCCGAACGAGGGGTAACGAGGCAGATAAGATGGGCAGAGCGATGACACCCTTGCTGGGGCAGTATGTCCGCAATTTTATGATGCTGGCGGCCTTTGCTCTGGTCGCGGCCTGTTCTGGCCCGCAAGAATCGCGCGCGGCCCCCTTTGCCGCCCATGTGATGGATGCCCGCACCGGCAAGACGCTGTATTCCGAGAACGCCGATACCCGCCTGCATCCGGCCTCGCTGACCAAGATGATGACGCTTTACATCACCTTTCAGGAGATCGAGCGCGGAACCCTGTCGCTTGATACCATGGTCACGGTGACCAAGAATGCCGCCTCGCAACCGCCGTCGCGGCTGGGGCTGAAGGCGGGGCAGAAAATCCAGTTGCGCTATCTGATCCGGGCCGCTGCGGTGAAATCGGCCAATGATGCGGCGGCGGCCATCGGCGACCATATCAGCGGCAGCAAAGAGAAATTCGCCGCCCGCATGACCAAAACCGCGAAAACGCTGGGGATGGACAACACCACATTCAAGAACGCCAATGGTCTGACGGCCAAGGGGCATTTGTCCACGGCGCATGACATGTCGATCCTTGGGCGGCACCTGTTTTACGATTTCCCGCAGTATTACAACATCTTCTCGCGCCGCTCGACCGATGCGGGCATGGCCGAGGTGGCCAATACCAACCGCCGCTTCCTTGACATGTACAAGGGCGCGGATGGCATCAAGACCGGCTACACCGATGCAGCGGGCTTTAACCTGACCGCTTCGGCGGAACGTGGCGGCGTGCGGATCATTGCCACCGTGTTCGGCGGCAAATCCACCGCCAACCGCAATGCCAAGATGGTCGAGCTGCTGGATCTGGGCTTTGCCAAAGCCCCCTCGAACGCCAGGGAAGCCCCGCCTGACGCCCCCGCCGCCATCGCGGATGCCGAATTGCTGGCCGATGCGGGAACAGACGATGCCCTGCCCGAAGTCGAGGGTGGCGCGGGCAAAACCCTGCGCGTGATGATGGCCGTGACCACCTCACCCCGTCCGCCACGCCGCCCTGCCGTTGCGGCCGCAACCGAAGTGGCCGTGGCCGAGATGGCCGACGACATTGCGGGCGCTTTGGCCGAGGCAACCGATGCCACCGCCGCCGAAGGGCTGGACGCTCAGGCCGTGGCCTTGGCCAGCGCCGAACCTGCGCTGCTGCCCGAAGGCACCGAACTGGCCAACCTTTCCGCCAGCCTTGATCCTGCCGCCGTGCCGTCCGGTGACGAAGCCCCGGTAGCCCTGACAATTTCGGCCGCCCCCGCAGCGGCCCAGCCCGTGCAACTGGTCGCCGTATCGCCCAAGCCCAAACGCAAGGCCCCGATCTATGACGAGGTGCAGATGGCCGCTGCCGAACCCGTGCCGACCGAGGCCGAGGTGGTCACCCGCATCTCCACATCGGGCGGGCGGCATTGGGGCGTGAATGTGGGCCGCTTCAACACCCGCGCCGAGGCTGAACGGGCGCTGTTGAAAACCCAACTGGCAGAAAGCGCCACCTTGGGCGGTGGCCTGCGGAAGATCATCGAAAAAGGCGGCGCCTATGACGCCAACTTCATGGGTCTGGGACAGGACGAGGCCGATCTGGCCTGCCGCCGCCTGCAGGCCCGCGCGGTGCAATGCTTTACGATGGGTCCATAAGCGATGGGATTCGTGATCCCCGCGCCAGCCCTGCCCAGCGTCGCCGTTGAAGGCACAACCGACCGTTTTCCACTGCGCCGCATCTTCTGTGTGGGCCGCAACTATGCCGAACACACCCGCGAGATGGGCGGTGACCCGAATGCCGAACCGCCGTTCTTCTTCACCAAACCCGCCGACGCGGTGGTGGAGTCCGGCGCAACCATCCCCTACCCGCCCGCCACAACCGATCTGCACCACGAGGCCGAATTGGTGGTGGCCTTGGGCGCAGGGGGCCGCGATGTTCCGGTCGATCAGGCGCTGGCGCTGGTCTATGGCTATGCCGCTGGCAACGATCTGACCCGCCGCGACTTGCAAGCCGCCGCCAAAGCCGCGCGCAGGCCGTGGGATATGTCAAAGGGGTTTGACAATTCGGCCGTCGTGGGCGCGATCCGGCAAGGAAGCATCGCGCAGGGCCGCATCCGCTGTGTGGTCGACGGAGTTGTCACCCAAGACGCCGATCTGGACGAGATGATCTGGCCGGTGGCAGGTATTATTTCCTATCTGTCCGGCTTGGTAACATTGCAGGCGGGCGATCTGATCTTTACCGGCACCCCCGCAGGCGTTGGACCCATCGCGCGCGGGCAAACCTGTGTTGTGGACATCGACGGCCTGTCCCCCGCCACTGTGACGGTGATCTGAAGCTGATCCAAAGGCGCGGCATCCGCCGCAAGATTTCAGGTCGCCCGCGCCGCCAAGGCGGCTTGTCTCCGTGTGCCTCCGGCGGGGATATTTAAGAACAGATGAAAGACTAGGGCCGAGGGGCTGCAGCACGACGCAGGCGGTCATTGATGGCGCGGCCAAGGCCGGTTTCGGGAATAGGGGCGAAGGCGATCTTGCCATGCGGGCCTGCCTTGGCATCGGCTTCGCGCAGGGTGTGAAACAGGTTGGCCGCAGCCTCGACCAGATCAGCGGCGGGTGACAGGTTCAGATCGGACCGGCCTGCGCCGAAACCGACCCTGATTTCATGGGCCTCCCAGTCCGTTGCGTTCAGCCGAACCGGTGCCGCAGGGGCGTAATGCGAGGCGAGTTGGCCGGGGGCATTTGGTTTATGCGCGTTGCCCCCCGTGGGCAGCGGGCCAAGCAGGGCTTCAAGCTGTTCAACTGCGATGCCACCGGGGCGCAGCAGGCTGGGGGCATCGACAAGGCCAAGAATGGTGGATTCCACCCCCACCGCGCAGGAACCACCATCAACCACGGCGGCAATGCGCCCAGACAAGCCTTCCAGCACATGCGCCGCGCGGGTGGGCGACACCCGCCCCGAAGGATTGGCCGAGGGTGCCGCCAGCGGCCCACCGAAAGCGCGCAGCAGGGCTTGGGCCACCGGATGCGCCGGAACCCGGATCGCCACCGAGTCAAGATCCGCCGTCACCAAAGCCGACAGCCCGCTATCGGCCCGCAGCGGCAGCACCAGCGTCAAGGGGCCGGGCCAGAACGCCGCCGCAACGGATTCCGCCCGCGCATCCACCACGGCATAGCGCCGCGCCGCCTCAAGATCCGGCACATGCACGATCAGCGGGTTGAACCTTGGTCGGCCCTTGGCCTCGAAGATCCGCGCCACAGCCAGATCGTCACGCGCATCGCCGCCAAGGCCGTAGACCGTCTCGGTCGGGAAAGCGACAAGCGCGCCTTGCCGCAGCAGCGCCGCCGCGCGGGCCAGACCTTCGGCTGTCGGATCAAGGGTTTCGGTCGGGATCATCGGTGTGACGCTACGTTGAGGGGAAAGCAGGGGGTTGAAGCGGAGGCGGGCTTGGCTACCATTGTTCATGCCATTACCCGCCAGCCACCCATTTGCCAAGCCGCCCTTCGGAGGAACCGATGCCCTACCGCGCCCCGCTTTCAGATTTTCGCCTGCTTCTGGATGTGGTTGGTTTTGAACAGGTTACAGCGACGACTCTGTTTGCCGAGGCCACGCCGGACACCGTTGATGCGATTCTGGCCGAGGCGGCCAAGCTTGCGGAAACCACGCTGGCCCCCCTCAACCGCGCAGGTGACAAGCATCCGGCGCGGCTGGAGAATGGCGTTGTCCGCACCTCGCCGGGCTATGCCGAAGGCTATCGCGCGATTGCCGATGGCGGTTGGGTCGGCATGGCGGCCAGTCCCGATCATGGCGGCATGGGCTTGCCGATCACCGTGGCGACGGTGGTGCATGACATGATGGGGTCGGCCTGTCTGGCCCTGCAACTGAACCCGCTGATGACGCAAGGCCAGATCGAGGCGTTGGAACATCACGCCAGTGACGCGCTGAAATCGTTATATATTCCCAAGCTGGTCTCGGGCGAATGGTGCGGCACGATGAACCTGACCGAACCGCAGGCAGGCTCGGACGTGGGGGCTTTGCGGACGCAGGCCAAGCCCAACGGCGACGGCAGTTATGCGATCACCGGACAGAAGATCTACATCACATGGGGCGATAACGATTTCACCGCCAACGTCTGCCATCTGGTGCTGGCCCGCCTGCCCGAGGCTGCCGAAGGCACGCGCGGCATCAGCCTGTTCATGGTGCCAAAGATTATCCCCGACGCCGAGGGCAATCTTGGCGCGCACAACAGCCTGAAGGTGGTCAGCCTTGAACACAAGCTGGGTCTGCACGGATCACCCACCGCCGTGATGCAATATGACGGGGCTGTGGGCTGGTTGGTGGGAGAGCCTCACAAGGGCATGGCCGCGATGTTCACCATGATGAACAACGCACGTCTGGGCGTGGGGATGCAGGGTGTGTCGGTAGCCGAGGCCGCGACACAAGCGGCGCTGGCCTATGCCAGCGACCGCAAGCAGGGCAAGACGCCCTTGGGCGCGGGTGCGATCATAGAACATGCCGATGTGCGCCGGATGCTGGCGCAGATGAAGGCCGAAACCTTTGCGGCCCGCGCCATCGGTCTGGCCTGCGCCGTGGCCATCGACATGGGCCGCGCCACCGGATCGGCGGAGTGGCAGGCCCGCGCCGCGCTTCTGACCCCGATTGCCAAGGCCTACGGCACCGACACCGGCTGCGAGGTGGCGCATCAGGGAGTGCAGGTGCATGGCGGCATGGGCTTTATCGAAGAAACCGGTGCGGCGCAGTTTTGCCGCGATGTGCGGGTGACGGCGATCTACGAAGGCACCAACGGCATACAGGCGATGGACCTTGTGGGCCGCAAGATGATGGACAAGGGCGAGGCCGCCTTCCGTCTGATCGACGAGGTGCAGACCGCAGCCGAGGCCGCCCGCCCCACCCATCCCGAACTGGCAGGCGCGGTCTGGACCGCCGCCGAAACCCTGCGCGAAGCGACCGAAGCCTTGGTGGCGCAGGACATGAACGACCGTTTTGCAGGGGCGGTTCCCTATCTGCGCGGCTTTGCCCGCATATTGGGCGGGCATTTCCACCTTGCCGCCGCCCTTGCCGATCCTGACCGCGCGGCCCTTGCCCGCTTTATGATCCGCCGCTTGCTGCCCGAACATGCGGCCCTTCTGGCCCAGGCCCGTGAAGGCGCTGCCGGTCTTTATGCCATCACGCCAGAGGCGCTTGGCGCGTGACCCAAGGCCTGCACCACCCGTTCCCCACTGCCCCCGCCGAAGGGCAGGCGATTGAAGTCGCGCCACAAATCCTGTGGATGCGCCTGCCGCTGCCGATGGCGCTGGATCACGTCAACGTCTATGCGCTGGATGATGGCGATGGCTGGACCCTTGTCGATACAGGCCTGATGACCCGCCGCGCCAAGGCGATCTGGACCGCGCTGATCGAGGGGCCGCTGGCGGGCAAAAAGGTCCGCCGCCTGATCGTGACGCATCACCACCCCGATCACATCGGCCTTGCCGGATGGTTTCAGGAACAGGGCGTCGAATTGCTGACGACCCGCACCGCATGGCTTTACGCGCGGATGCTGGTGCTGGACGAACAGCCAATCCCGTCCCCCCAAGCACTGAGCTTTTATCAACGTGCAGGCGTTGACGCCGCCACCCGCTCACAAAAATCCGCCGAACGCCCGTTCAACTTCTGCGATGTGGTGGCCCCGCTGCCCCAAGGTTTCACCCGCCTTGCCGAAGGCGACATCCTGCACGCCGCAGGCCGGCGCTGGCAGGTGCGGCTTGGCCAAGGCCATGCCCCCGATCACGCAACGTTGTGGAGCCTTGATGACCCACTCGTCATAGGCGGCGATCAGTTGCTGCCCGGCATCAGCGCCAATATCGGCGTCTACCCGACCGAGCCTGACGCCGATCCACTGGCCGACTGGCTGGACAGCACACGCAGCTTTGCGCCCCATGCCCGCGCCGATCAACTGATCCTGCCGGGGCATAAGCTGCCCTTCACCGGCCTGCCCTTCCGGCTGGTTCAAATGGCCGAGAATCACGAATCCGCCCTGCTGCGCCTGCGCGCCCATCTGGCCACGCCCAAAACCGCCGCCCAATGCTTTCCTGCCCTGTTCAAACGCGAGATCGGCCCTGCCGAACTGGGGCTTGCCCTTGTCGAATCCGTGGCACACCTGAACTACCTCTTGCGGCGCGGGCAGGTTTCGCGTGTGCTGGACAGCGAAGGGGCCTGGGCTTGGCAGGCCTCCGCAGGAGCCTGACATGATCCCCCCCAAAGACGCCGCCGCCCTTGATGAGGCCATCGCCAAAGCCGCCGGATTGCCGCGCGCCTTTGCCATCCACACCGATCCGAACGCCCCCCCGACGGCGGAACAGGAACCGCTTCCGGCGGCGCTGCAAGGCAAACCGGTGGCCGAGAAAAGCCCCGCCGAATGGGCCTATGACCGGCTGATCCTGTATATCCGCAATTTCGAAAGCCAACTCGACAGCAATCAAGAGATTGCGATGGGCTTTGCCGGATCGGATGCGGGGGTGCTGAAGATCGAAGGCTTGGGCTTTTTCGAACCCGATCTGATCACCTTTTATGGCCGCGATGATGACGGCATGAAAACCCAACTGATCCAGCATATCGCGCAACTGTCGGTGATGCTGCGCGCCGTGCCAAAGGCCGCCCCCGAAGATCCGCCCACCCGTATCGGCTTTCGCCTTGCATCTGGCTGGATGGGCGGGGAATCCGGCGACGGATCAATCTAGGGCAATTGCCCTTCTGCCCCCGTGACAGCCCTTTGTGAATCGGGTAAGGGCAAGACATCGCTTTAAGATAAGGAACGACAGCTATGGCCGAACACAAGCAGGGCAGCATGGACATCCGCACGCAGGAAAAGACCTTTGCGGGTTTTGTCCGTCTTAGCACCTGGGGCGCCATCATCTCGGTCGCCGTGCTGATTTTCATGGCTCTTGCCAACGCCTGACCCAAGGGTTTGGCCAAAACGCGGCGGATTGTGGACATGAATCTCAAGACACTTGCCTTCGCCGCGCTGACGGCCCTTGCGGCTTGCGGCACAGCCGAGCCTGTCTGGGCGCCGGATGATGCCGTTGCCGCCGCGCATTTCGTCTCCGAAGCCCCGCGTTCGATCACCCTGTTCACCGTCATCGGCAACCGTGACAACGCAGGCGCCCATTCGGGCCTGCTGATCAACGCGTCCGAACAGGTGATGTTCGATCCGGCTGGTAGCTGGCACCACCCGCGCCTGCCGGAACGCAACGACGTCCACTATGGCATCACGCCCAAGATGGTGAATTTCTATATCGACTACCACGCCCGCGAAACCTACCGCGTCCAAGAGCAAACGATTCTTGTCTCGCCCGAGGTGGCCGAACTGGTGATGCAGCGCGCCAAAGCCTATGGCGCGGTGCCAAAGGCACAATGCAGCAATTCGATCACCTCGATCCTGCGCGGGGTTCCCGGCTTTGAAACCATTCCGGCCACATGGTTCCCGAACAAGCTTGCTGCAGCGTTTGGCAAGCTTCCGGGCGTCAAGACGCGGATGATCACCGATGACGACGCCGACGATAACCACGGCGTGTTGATCGTGCAGGAAACGGAAGTGCCGACCGAATAGGTCGGCCTATCCGCCCAAAGCCCACAAAAGCCCGTATAGCACCACACCGCCCGCGAAAATGGCGGCCATCATGCTGCGCGTGACATAGCCCACCAGCACCGTCGCCCCCGCCGCCGCCAACCGCGCCGGGTCCATCTGCCCGCCCGTGGCCGCTGGCCACAGCACCGCAGGGGCCACCAGCGCGGGCATCACCGCCACCGCCGTATAGCGCAAGGACCGCACCAGCCATTCAGGCAGCGGCCGATTGCCCAACAGCCCCAGAAAGCTGAACCGGATCACATAGGTGCCAAGCCCCAGCAGCACCATCACGATCCACAGATCCGCACGGTCGATCATGCTGCGGCCCTCCGCCTGCCGGTCCAAACCTCGACCAGCGCACCGCTGGCCATGCCCACCGCTGCCGCCACCAGCAGCCCCGTGCCATAGGGCATCCAGCCCAAAGCCAGCACCAACCCCACAGAAACCACGCCGGCCACCCCATGCGCCGCCGTGCGGATCATCGGCGCGGTCATCGCCAGAAAGGTGATCGGCACCGCAAAATCCAGCGCGAATTCGGGCGGTATAGCCTGCCCCATCACCGCCCCCGCCACGGTCGATGCCATCCACATCGGCACGATCGGTGCCACCACGCCAAAGAAATACGCCAGCTTTTCCGCCATGCTCAGGGCGGGGCGCTTGTCAAACTCGGCCAGGGACAACGCGAAACTCTGGTCGATCAGGAAATAGGCCATCACCGCCCGCACCCCCACAGGGGCCGCACCAAAATGCGGGGCCAGTGCCACCGAATACATCATCATCCGCAGGTTCACCGCCAGCGCCGTGGCCAGAATCACCAGAACCGGCGCGTTCTCCTGCAACAGGGCAAGGGCTGCAAACTGCGACGCCCCCGCAAAAACCGTCACGGAAAAGGCAACGATTTCAAACAGATCCAGATCTGCCTCGGCGGCCAGCACGCCAAACAGCATCGCAAAGGGAACGATGACAATCAGAAACGGAGCGGCATCCGTGACGCCACGCAGAAAGGATCGGCCTGTCGGGTGCATCATCGCTTCCAACTTGGGGCGGCTTTACGCCGGATGCGGAACGGCTTAGGCCTTCATCCAGCGGAATTGAAGAGGCATTCGGTGCGGATATTCGGAGTGATCCTTGCGGGCGGCGAAGGTCGGCGGATGGGCGGGGCCGACAAGGCGCTGCTGCCGCTGGCGGGGCAGTCGCTGCTATCGCATGTGGTGGCGCGGCTGGAGCCACAGGTCGAACGGCTGGCAATCTCGGCCAATGGCAATCCGGCGCGGTTCAGGCTTGGCCTGCCGGTGCTGCACGATGAAACCCCGCTTGGCCCCTTGTCGGGCGTGCTGGCCGCCCTGCGTTGGGCCGCCCCATTGGGGGCAACCGCCGTTGTGACAGCCGCCGTGGACAGCCCCTTTCTGCCCGGTGACCTGACCCCCCGCCTGTGCATGGCCGCCGAGACCGCCCCCGAAGGGCTGGCCATCGCCCGTTCCGCCAAGGATCACCCCACCTTTGGCCTCTGGCCGGTTGCGCTGGAAGCCGCGCTTGCGGCCTTTCTGGCATCGGGTGCCAATCCCCGTGTGCTGGCCTTTACCGAAGCCCACCACGCCGCCCGCGCGCCCTTCCCCGACGAGACCGCCTTTCAAAACCTGAACACGCCCGAGGATTTGTCCCGCGCCGAAACCCTGCTGAGGTCTGCATGAACATCTACGGTGTGATCGGCTGGAAAAATTCCGGCAAAACCAGCCTGATGGAGCGTCTGGTGGCCGAGATCACCGCGCGCGGCTTTACGGTGTCCACCGTCAAGCACGTCCATCACGATGTCGATCTGGACCACCCCGGCAAAGACAGCTTTCGCCACCGTGCCGCGGGTGCCTCCGAGGTGGTGCTGGCCTCGGCCCACCGCTTTGCGCTGATGCGCGAACATCGCGGGCCAGAGCCAGAGCTGCCCGCAATCCTTGCCCGCATGGCCCCTGTCGATCTGGTACTGGTCGAAGGCTACAAACGCGACGCGCACCCCAAGGTCGAGGTGTTCCGGCTGGAAACCGGCCATTCCATGATCCAGCCCGACGATCCGCTTGTGCGCGCCGTGGCGACAGATGCCGATCTGGGCGCGCTGCCCGTGCCGGTGCTGGACCTGAACAACACCGCCCAAGTGGCCGATTTCATTCTGGCCGAGGTTGGTCTTGCCCCACTTTGACCGCGTGATCATCGCGGACTGGTCGGCGTCTGGCACCCGATCGCCCGCGCGGCCTTCGCCTGATGCGATCTGGATCGGCGTCACCGATGCCAGCGGCACCACCACCACCTACCACCGCAGCCGCGCATTGGCCGAGGCCGCGCTTTCCATCCTGCTGACCGGACAGGACCGCGTGTTTCTGGGCTTCGATTTCCCGATGGCCTACCCCGTAGGCTTTGCCGCGCGGCTGACGGGGGAACCCCGCGCGCAGGCGGTCTGGCGCTGGCTGGCCGATCACATCACCGACGCGCCCGACAACAGGAACAACCGCTTTGACGTGGCCGCCGCGATGAACCGCGCCACGGGAGGCCCGTTCTGGGGCCGCCCCGCCACCCTTGATCTGCCCGACCTGCCCGCCACCAAGACCGCCGATTACACCGCAATCGGCCTGCCCGAACGCCGCCACGTCGAAACCCTGATCCCGCGCGCGCAACCCGTGTGGAAGCTTTACACCACGGGTGCGGCGGGCAGTCAGGGCCTGATGGGCCAACCCCTGATCCACCGCCTGTCGCAGCGCGCCGATACCGCCATATGGCCGTTTGAACCGCCCACAAAACGCATCACAGTGGCCGAGGTTTACCCCTCGATCCTGTCCGCCGCCGTCACCGCCGACCCCGCCCCGATCAAGGACGAGGCACAGGTCCGCCTGCTGTCCCGCGCGATCTTTCGCGCCGCGCCCCTGCTGCAAACCCCCGCCATCGCGCGCGAGGAAGGCTGGATCTATGGCGCGGGCAATGCCGCAGCCCTGCTGGCGGCGCTGGCATGATCCACCTGCAGCACGGCATCCCCCCCGATCAGGTGGGTGCCGCAGCACAGCTTTACTGGCAGGCCTTCGGTGGCAAACTGGGCCGCGTGATGGGGCCGGACGCCCGCGCGCTGCGCTATCTGGTCCGCATCATCCAGACCGATCACGCCATAGCCGCGCTGCACAACGGCCAGCTTGTCGGCATGATCGGCTTCAAGACCCCGCAGGGCAGCTTTGCCGATGGCACCCCCGCCGACATGCGCGCGGTTTACGGGGCGGCGGGCGTGGCGTGGCGGATGCCCCTGCTCTGGGCGCTGTCGCACGAGGTTGATAACACCCGCTTTCTGATTGACGGCATCGCGGTAGACCGCGCCCATCGCAGCCACGGCATCGGCACCGCGCTGATTGACGCCGCCTGCGATCTGGCCCGCGCGCGGGGCTATCCGGCGCTTCGATTGGACGTAGTTGACACCAACTGGCGCGCCAAGGCCCTGTATGCCCGCCTTGGCTTCAGAACGGAAAAGACCGCCAGCATCGGCCCCTTGCGCCATGTGTTCGGCTTTGCCGCCGCCACCACGATGGTCAGGGACGTCTAGTCAAACGTTCCCGTCACCCGCCCCAGCAGCATGAAGGCCCGCGCCGTGCGGGTTTCCGACAGGTCGGCCAGATCGGCATCACTGGCTTGGGCTTCAAACGCGGCAAAGGTGCGGTCAAAGGTGCGCAGGAAATGGTGGCCCGCATCGCGGAACACCGGATCCTCGCGCATCCGTCCCGCCGTCAGCGCCAGCGACGACCGGTCCCGCACCCCGCCCAAAGCCGCAATCGACCGGCCCCGTTCCCCCGTCGCAAACTTGCGCCACAGCTCTGGCCGCGTGCGATCGGGTTTCAGGTCATCCATATAGATGCCCTCTTGGGACAGCAGCGTCAGCACATCCTGCGCGGCGCGGATCAGCTTGGCCACAGTGCGGTCTTCCAGCGCAAGCCGCAGTGCGCGGAAACCTTCCTTGTCGTCGGAACTTTCGGGAAACTGCAACGCGCGGATGAAATCGGCCACCGACAGGGGCGCGCGCAAATCCTCTGCAGGGGTGCCAAGCGCCAGCCCCGGCTGTTCTTCACCCGCAACCGCGCGCGGCACTGCCAGCGCCGCCTTGCGATCCGCAGATGCCACCGTCAGCCCCGTGTCCCGCCGCGATGTAAACGTCGCCAGCGCGGTTTCGGTCTGCCGTGCCGAGGCCGCCAGTTCATCCAGCTTACGCTCGACCGAAGGCCGCACCGAGGCCGCCGCCGTCTGCTGACTGGCGACATAGGCGTTCCGCATCGCATCCACCGTGGCCTGCAACCGTGCCGCCTCACCGCGCAGCACCCGCACCGACCGCAGCGTTGTCACCACAGCCCAGATCAACGCCAACGGCAGAAACACGATCAACAGTGTCAGAACCATCCCCAGCGAACCGGTTTCGCCAGACCCCGTCCAGACATAGGCCACGACGGCAATGGTCCAGACCACACTTAGCCCTGCCGCGACCCATTCGGTCACGGTCAAGCCGGTCTGGCCATCGCTGCGGGCATAGATGCCCAGATCAATCGGCTTGTCGTCGGGTTCGGTCATGGGTGCGCCCAAATAGGCAGACAGGTTCAGATAAAGCGGACGCTGACGACCTCATAGCTGCGCTGGCCGCCGGGGGTTTTCACCTCGACCGAGTCGCCCTCGTCCTTGCCGATCAGCGCACGCGCCAAGGGCGAACGGATGTTCAGCATCCCGTGTTCGATATCGGCTTCGGGTTCGCCGACGATCTGATAGGTCAGTTCCTTGTCGGTATCCTCGTCCACCAAAGTTACCGTCGCCCCGAATTTGATCGAGCCGGAAAACTTGGTCGGATCAATCACCTCGGCCAGCGAAATCAGCGCCTCAAGCTCTTTGACGCGGCCTTCGATGAAGCTCTGCTTTTCGCGGGCGGCATGATATTCGGCGTTTTCCGACAGATCGCCATGCTCACGCGCCTCGGCAATGGCGCGGATCACGGCGGGGCGCTCCACCGATTTCAATAGTTTAAGTTCTTCGTCCAGCGCGGTGAAGCCCGCACGCGTCATCGGAATCTTTTCCATGTGTCTCATCACGCAAATGACAAGGCCACGGACCGGGATGGACCATGACCTTGTGCCACAACTGCGATCAACTGACCCGACGGGGCCGCCGATTGCAAGGGGGAATGCCGCGAATAGGCGGGGGGCCGTCGCACAATGGAAAGAATGTTGCGCCAGCCCTGCCATGGCTGCTTTGGTTGTTGCGTCAAGGTTGACGTCTGCCCCGCCTTGAGGCACAGACGCGGCAAGCAAAAACGGGAACCAAAGGGATAGCCATGCCGCAGGATATCGTGCGCGAACAGATGGAATATGACGTTGTGATCGTGGGGGCCGGTCCGGCCGGTCTTTCTGCCGCGATCCGTCTGAAACAACTTGATGCGAACCTGTCGGTCGTCGTGCTGGAAAAAGGCTCGGAAGTCGGCGCGCATATCCTGTCGGGCGCAGTGCTGGACCCGTCGGGTCTTGATGCGCTGATCCCCGACTGGAAGGCCAAGGGCGCCCCGATCAAGACGGCTGTGAAAGAGGATAACTTCTATATCCTTGGACCGGCAGGGCAAATGCGGATTCCGAACTGGCCGATGCCGCCCCTGATGAACAACCACGGCAACTATATCGTCTCGATGGCCAACGTCTGCCGCTGGATGGCGCAACAGGCCGAAGAACTGGGCGTCGAGATTTTCCCCGGTATGGCCTGTTCCGAACTGGTCTACGGCGATGCGGGCGAAGTGCGCGGCGTGGTCGCGGGCGAATTTGGCCGCAATCCCGATGGCACGCCCGGTCCGTCCTATGAGCCGGGGATGATTCTGGCGGGCAAATATGTGTTCCTGTCCGAAGGCGTGCGCGGCAGCCTCGCCAAAGAAGTCATCGCAAAATACGATCTCTCCAAGGGCCACTGCCCGCAGAAATTCGGCCTTGGCATGAAAGAAATCTGGGAGATTGATCCCGCCAAGCACCGCCTTGGCACTGTGACCCACACGATGGGCTGGCCGCTGGGCAGCAACGCAGGCGGCGGGTCGTTCATCTATCACCTTGAGAACAATCAGGTCTACGTGGGCTTTGTGGTCCATCTGAACTACAAGAACCCGCACCTTTACCCCTACATGGAATTCCAGCGCTTCAAGCATCACCCGATGGTGGCCGAACTGTTGAAGGGCGGCAAACGCGTGGCCTACGGCGCGCGGGCCATTTCCGAAGGCGGCTGGCAGTCGATCCCCAAGATGGTGGCTCCCGGTGTGGCGCTGCTGGGCTGCTCGGCCGGTCTGGTGAACGTGCCGCGCATCAAGGGCAACCACAACGCCATGCTGTCGGGCAAAGCCGCCGCCGAAGCCGCCTTTGCCGCCATTCAGGCAGGCCGCCAGGGCGACGAGCTGTCCGCGTATGAAGCGGACGTGCGCGGCGGTGCCATCGGGGCCGATCTGAAAAAGGTCCGCAACGTCAAACCGATGTGGTCGAAATTCGGCCTGATCGCCTCGCTGATGGCGGGTGGCGCGGATATGTGGGCCAATACCTTTGGCCTGACGGTGCTTGGCACGCTGAAACACGGCAAGAACGACGCCGAATCCACCGGCCTTGCCAAGGATTACGCGCCGATCGACTACCCCAAGCCCGATGGCGTGCTGTCGTTTGACCGTCTGACCAACGTCGCCTTCTCGGCCACCAACCACGACGAAAACCAGCCCGCTCACCTGCGGCTGCGCGATGCCTCGATCCCGATCATGGTGAACCTGCCGCAATACGCCGAACCCGCGCAGCGCTACTGCCCCGCAGGCGTGTACGAGGTGATCGCCGAGGACGGCAAAGCCCCGCGCTTCCAGATCAACTTCCAGAACTGCGTGCATTGCAAGACCTGCGACATCAAAGACCCGTCGCAGAACATCACTTGGACCACGCCCATCGGCGGCGGCGGGCCGAACTACCCCAACATGTGATCTGACAATTCCTGTCATATCAGGCAAAACAAGCGGGTCAGAGCGTGCAAAGCTCTGGCCCGCATTGCTTATGCGGCCTAGCCACACTACCTTCGAAAGGTAGCCCCGAGGAGCCGCCGCCCCATGCCTGTTTTGTTTTTGCGTTCCTTTTCCTGTCTGAAAGACGCGCTTCTGATTTCTGCCCTGTCGCTTCCGGTGGCTCCGGCACTGGCGCAGGAGGGCAATTCCGGCCCCTATCTGGCGGCCATCGTGGCGGGGGCTGAATCCGATTATGCGGCGGCGGCGGCGTGGTATGCCCGCGCCATGCTGCGTGATCCGACCAACCCCACCCTGCTGACGGGGGCGGTGGTTGCAAACCTGAGCATTGGCGAGATCGGCCTTGCCGCCGAGGCGGGCGGTCGTCTGATTGCCACCGGCAGCAAAAGCCAGCCCGCCACGCTTGCCCTTGTCACCGATGCCGCCAAGGCCGGAAACTACGACGCCATCCTGACGGCCTTGGCCCAAGGCCAGACTGCGGGCGCGCTGGTCGATCAACTGATCATCGCTTGGTCCGAATTGGGCGCGGGCCGCATGTCCGAGGCGCTTGCAGGCTTTGACAGACTGGCCAAAACCCAAGGGGTCGAGGCGTTTGGCCTTTATCACAAGGCGCTGGCCCTTGCCTCGGCGGGCGATTTCGAAGGTGCCGACGACATCCTGTCAGGCCGCGCCAACGGCCCGCTTTCCGTGATGCGGCGCGGGGTGATCGCCCATGTGCAAATCCTGTCGCAACTAGAGCGGAATGCCGACGCCATCGCCTTGCTGGACAGCACCTTCGGCACAAGCCAAGACCCGCAGATCGCCGACCTGAAACGCCGCCTCGCCGCTGGCGAGCCGATTCCCTTCGATGTGGCCCGCACCGCCTCGGAAGGGTTGGCAGAGGTGTTCTTCAGCCTTGCCACCGCCCTGAACGGTGAGGCCGAGAACGGCTTTACCCTGCTTTACACCCGCGCCGCCACCCACCTGCGCCCCGATCACACCGAAGCGATCCTGCTGACGGCGGGTCTGCTGGAGTTGCAGGGCCAGTTCGATATGGCGACAGCCGCCTATGCCCTGATCCCCCCTACCGATCCGGTTTTCCATGTTGCCGAAATTGGCCGCGCCGATGCAACCTTTGCCGCTGGCCGCCAGGAAGCCTCGCTTGAAATCCTGCAAGGGCTGACACGCAGCCACGGCCATATCCTCGCGGTTCAGATTTCGCTGGCCGACGGCCTGCGCCGCGCCGAGAAATTCGACGAGGCGCTGAAGGTTTACGACACCGCCATTGCCATGATCCCGACCCCCGACGCCAGCAACTGGGGGCTGTTCTATGCCCGCGGCATCTGCCACGAACGGCAAAACGATTTTGCCAGCGCTGAGGCGGACATGCGTAAGGCACTGGAGTTGCAGCCGGATCAGCCGCAGGTGCTGAACTATCTGGGCTACAGCTTTGTGGATCGCGGTGAAAATCTGGATGAGGCGCTGGGAATGATCCAGCGCGCTGTCGCCGCCGAACCCGGCTCTGGCTATATCATCGACAGTCTGGCTTGGGCCTATTTCCGGCTGGGCCGCTATCAGGACGCGCTGCAACCGATGGAGCAGGCATCCTTGCTGGAACCCGTCGATCCCGTCGTGACCGACCACCTTGGCGATGTCTACTGGTCGGTAGGCCGCACGCGCGAGGCTGAATTCCAGTGGAGCCGCGCGCTGTCCTTCAAGCCAACCGAAAAGGACGCCGCCCGCATCCGTGCCAAGCTGGAAAAGGGCCTTGATGCTGTTCTGGCGGATGAGGGCGCGGCCCCGCTGAAACCCATCGACGCGGCGGCGAATGATAACTGAGACCGCTTTCGCCAAGATCAACCTGTGCCTGCATGTGACAGGACAACGGCCAGACGGCTATCACCTGCTGGATAGCCTTGTTGCCTTTGCCGATGCGGGCGATGTCATCACATGCACCGCCGCAGATCGGCTTGCGCTGACCATCTCCGGCCCGCAAGCCGCCCTGCTACCCGTCACCGACGACAACCTTGTGCTGCGCGCCGCCCGCGCTATGGGGCGTATGGGTGCGGCCATCACGCTGGAAAAACACCTGCCGGTAGCCTCGGGCATTGGCGGCGGCTCTGCCGATGCCGCAGCCACCCTGCGCGCGCTGTCGCGGCTGTGGAACCTGCCGCTGCCCGATCCGGCAACCGTGCTGGCGCTGGGGGCAGATGTGCCGGTCTGCCTGTCGGGCCAAACCCTGCGGATGCAGGGTGTGGGCGAGGTGCTGACCCCGCTGCCCCCCCTGCCCGAAACCCATATCCTGCTGGTCAATCCGCGCGTCGGTGTGCCAACCCCTGCCGTGTTCCGCGCGCTGGCCTACAAGACCAATCCGCCCCTGCCCGAACCGCCCCGCTTTGCCGATGCGACGGCGCTGGCCGCTTGGCTGACGGATCAGCGCAATGATCTGGAGCCGCCCGCCATCACGCTGGCCCCCGTGATCGCCACCGTCAAAACCGCCATCGCCGTGCAAAGCGGCTGCCTCTTGGCCCGCATGTCAGGTTCGGGGGCCACCTGTTTCGGCCTGTTCGCCACCGCCGCCGAAACCCGCGCCGCCGCCAACAGCCTGAACGCCGCCCACCCCGACTGGTGGATAACGCCTTCGCGCCTGATCAGTTGATCCGCGCCACCACATAGGCCGCCAGATCGTCCAGCATCCCGCGCAAGGGATGATCGGGAAGCACCGCCAAAGCATCACGCGCGACCTGCGCCCAAGCCAGCGCATCCGCCCGCGCCGCCTCCATCGCACCATGCCGCGCCATCAACGCCATCGCCTGCTCCAGATCGCCCTCGGCTTGCTGGCCCTTTTCGATCACCCGCACCCAGAAGGCGCGTTCTTCGGCATCAGCCTTGGCCACCGCCTTGATGACTGGCAACGTCAGCTTGCGTTCGCGGAAATCATCGCCGGTGTTCTTGCCAATCGCCGCCGCCGACCCGCCGTAATCCAGCAGGTCATCGACGATCTGGAACGCAATCCCCAAGGCATCGCCATAGGTGAACAGCGCCCGCACCGCCGCATCCGACGCGCCCGCGATCACCGCACCCGATTCCGTCGCCGCCGAAAACAGCGCCGCCGTCTTGCCGCGCACGACTTGCAGATAGATGTCCTCGGTCGTCGCCAGATCCTGTGCGGCGGTCAGTTGCAGCACCTCGCCCTCGGCAATCGTCGCACTGGCATTGGCCAGAATGTCCAGCACCCGCATATTGCCCGGCTCGACCATCAACTGAAAGGCGCGGGCGAACAGGTAATCGCCCACCAGCACCGAAGATTTGTTGTCCCACAACAGGTTCGCGGTAGGCCGCCCCCGCCGCCGCGTGCTTTCATCCACCACATCATCATGCAACAGGGTCGCGGTGTGGATAAACTCGACCGTCGCGGCCAGATGCACATGGTAGGGGCCGCCATAGCCACAGATTCGCGCCGCCGCCAGCACCAGCATCGGGCGCAACCGCTTGCCCCCCGCCTCGACCAGATGCGCCGTCACTTGCGGGATGCGGGGGGCGTGTTTGCTGGCCATCCGCTCGCGGATTGTGACGTTGACCGCCTCCATATCATCCGCCAGATAGGCGGCCAAACGGTCATGCGGTTTCTGTGCGGCCTCGTCCAAGCTCATCCCCGTTCCTTCCGGTCTCGACACGGGCGCAAAACCCCGCGAAACTAACCCCATGAAGCTGCTGCTAAAGACCAACGACCCCACCGTGATCGCCTTTGCCCAAGCCCTGCTGTCGGGCGAGGGTATAGACAGCTTTGTCATGGACGTCCACATGAGCATCTTTGAAGGCTCGATCGGCATCTTCCCGCGCCGCCTGATGGTGGCCGACCGCGACCATTTCATCGCCCGCAGCGTGATCGCCGACAATGCCATACCGGACGGGCTGTGATGTTCGCCGATGCCGATCTAAGCCGCGATAAATTCCTGTGCGGGCGGTTGCACCTGTGGCAGCCGATCAAAGGCTATCGTGCCGCCACCGATCCGGTGCTGCTGGCCGCCGCCTGCCCCGCGCGATCCGGCCAATCCGTGCTTGAACTGGGCTGCGGCGTCGGGGCGGCGATCCTGTGCCTTGCCACCCGCGTGCCGGATTTGCGGCTTTCGGGGCTGGAACTGCAACCCGCCTATGCCGCGCTGGCCGCCCGCAACGCGACCGAGAACGGCATCGCCCTGCAGGTGGAAACCGGCGATCTGGCCGATATGCCGCGCGCGCTGCGCCATGATTTCGACCATGTGATCGCCAACCCGCCCTATTATCCGCGCGGCGGCACCCCCTCGCCGATTGCCGCCCGCGCCACCGCCCTGCAGATCGAAACCCCGCTGGCGGTTTGGGTGCAGGCCGCCACCCGCCGCCTTGCCCCCGGTGGCTGGCTGACGCTGATCTGCGGCGCGGATGGCCTTCCGCAAGTGCTGGCGGCGATGGGAACCAAACTCGGCTCGGCCTCGGTGCTGCCGCTGACGCCGCGCGCGGGCAAGCCTGCCCTGCGGATCATCCTGCGCGCACGCAAAACGGGACGCGGAGCCTTCCGCCTGCTCGCCCCCTTCGTCATCCACGACGGCCCCGCCCATGACGGCGACCGCGAAAGCTATACCCCCCGCGCCAACGACGTCCTGCGGAATGGCGCCGATCTTTCGGCAGAGTTTAGCTGAATTGTCGTGACAGTTTCGCGAACATTGCGTGACACGACTCAAGACTTGTGCTGCAATCACCCTATTCGAAACCGTCAGGAGGAGAACTGCATGACCGTCGCTTCCCACATCGTCGAGTTGAAGAAAAAGCACGAACATCTGTCGGAATTGGTGGAACAGGCCCAACGCGCGCCCGGAACGAACGACCAGCACATCGCAGACCTCAAGAAGCAAAAGCTGAAACTGAAAGAGGAAATCACCCGCCTGACTGACGCCTAAGCGTCTTATTTTGTCAAACTGGCACGGGCGGCCAACACGGCCCCGCCCGTGATCAGGATAGCAGCAACCAAAAGCGTGGGTGTGGCAACGGCCCGCCCCGCAAATATCAACGCCAGCGTAGACAGCAGCGGCGCGGCATAGGACGCCACCCCCAAAAGCTGAATATCGCCCCGCTTCATCCCCACATCCCATGTGAAAAACGCCAGCCCCACGGGGCCAAGGCCAAGGCCGATCACGCTGGCCCAGCCTGCGGTTGTCACGGGCCACAGCGTATCTTCGACCAGCAGATGCACCCCCGCCGACAGCACCGCCGTGGCCAGACAGTAAACCACCACCGCCGCCGTCGGTACGGCCCCCCAAGCCCGCGACGCCACCGAATAAACCGCCCAAGTGATCGCGCACAGAAACGCCAGCCCCAAGCCCGGCAGCGCATCGGCCTGAAAGCTCGCCCCACCCCGCAGCACGATCAGCGCCGCGCCCGCAAAGGCCAGTCCCGCCCCGATCAGATGCAGCGGGCGCAGCTTTTCCCCCGGCAGCATCCCCGACAGCAGCACGATGAACAGCGGCCACAGATAGGCAATCAGGCTGGCCTCGGCAGCAGGGGCCATGCGTAGCGCACTGAAATACAGTGCGTGATAGCCAAAAAGCGCAATGGTGCCAAAGGCATAAACCTTCCACCCCACGCCGCGCAATGCGGACAGCCCCCCGCTGACCGCCAGCCAGACCAGCCCCAACACCCCGCCAATGCCAAAACACAGCGCGTTCAAAAGGAACGGCGGGACGGGGGCGGTGCCAACCGTGAACAGCGCCAGCAGCGCCCACAGCAAAACTGCGGAAAATCCGGTCAAAGTGGCTTTGCGGCGGGTCATGGGGCCTCCTGTTGGCGGCATGAATGGCGCGCAACTGCCCACACGGCAAGCAAAAAGGCCCGACCCCATCGGGCCGGACCTTTGAAATCAGCGCGAAAGGTGCGTGAGATCACGCACCCTACCCTTACACGACGAACTGCCCGCCGTTGGCCGAGATGGTCGAGCCGGTGATAAAGCCCGCATCGTCCGAAGCAAGGAAGGTCACGATCCGCGCGATTTCCGAAGGCTCGCCCAGACGGCCGACCGGAATCTGCGGGATGATGCGTTCGTTCAGCACTTTTTCATCAATCGCACGCACCATATCCGTGCCGATATAGCCGGGGCAGATCGCGTTCACGGTGATGCCTGCGCGTGCGCCTTCGGCGGCCAGCGCCTTGGTAAAGCCCAGATCGCCCGACTTGGCGGCGGAATAGTTCACCTGCCCCGCCTGCCCCTTTTGCCCGTTGATCGAGGAAATGTTGATCACGCGGCCAAACTTGCGGTCACGCATCCCCGACCACAGCGGATGGGTCATGTTGAACAGGCCGGAAAGGTTGGTGTCGATGACTTCTTTCCACGCCTGCGGGGTCATCTTGTGGAACATCGCATCACGGGTGATGCCAGCGTTGTTCACAAGAACCGCCACCGGACCAAGTTCAGCCTCAACCTTTGCGATCCCGGCGGCGCAGGCGTCATAATCCGCGACCGACCACTTATAGGTCGCAATGCCGGTTTCTTGGGTGAAGGCGGCAGCCGCCTCGTCATTGCCGGCATAGTTTGCGGCCACGGTATAGCCCGCCGCCTTCAACGCCACCGAAATCGCCGCGCCAATCCCGCGCGAACCACCCGTTACCAGTGCAACCTTCGACATTCCATTCTCCTCCAAGAGCTATGCTTTGAAATACTGTTACCTAAAGAGAAAACGGGGCGCAATAATATTGCGCCCCATATTTTGCATTTGCAGCAAAATGTCGCTGACTTATGCGCGTTCGATGGTCAGGGCCACGCCCATACCGCCGCCGATGCACAGGGTCGCCAGACCCTTCTTGCCGCCACGACGGGCCAGTTCGAACAGCAGCGTGTTCAGGATACGTGCGCCCGAAGCGCCGATCGGGTGGCCGATGGCAATCGCGCCGCCGTTCACGTTCACAATCGACGGGTCCCAGCCCATGTCCTGATTCACAGCGCAGGCCTGCGCGGCAAAGGCTTCGTTCGCTTCGACCAGATCCAGATCGCCAACCTTCCAGCCCGCCTTTTCCAGCGCCTTGCGGCTGGCCGGAATCGGACCCGAACCCATCAGCGCCGGATCAACACCCGCCGTCGCATAAGACGCAATCCGTGCCAGCGGCGTCAGCCCGCGGCGCGCAGCCTCGGCTTCCGACATCAGCAGCAGCGCCGCCGCCCCATCGTTCAGACCCGAAGCGTTGCCCGCCGTGACCGAGCCTTCCTTGGTGAAGGCAGGGCGCAGCTTGGTCATCGCATCAATCGTGGCACCGTGGCGGATATATTCATCGGCCGAAACCGTCACATCGCCCTTGCGGGTCTTGATGACAAAGGGAACGATCTCATCCGCGAACTTGCCTGCCTTCTGCGCGGCTTCGGCCTTGTTCTGGCTGGCGACGGCGAAAGCGTCCTGCACCTCGCGCGAGATCTGCCATTTGGTGGCGACGTTCTCCGCCGTGATCCCCATGTGATAGCCGTTGAAGGCATCCCAAAGACCGTCGCGGATCATCGAGTCGATGAAGTTCAGATCGCCCATCTTCTGGCCTGCGCGCAGATGCGCGACATGCGTCGAAAGCGACATGCTTTCCTGACCGCCCGCGACCACAATCGCCGCATCGCCCAGCTGGATATGCTGCGCGCCCAAGGCAACCGTCCGCAGGCCCGAGCCGCAGACCTGGTTCACAGTCCAGGCCGATGCCTCGATCGGCAGGCCAGCGCGCACATGCGCCTGACGCGCGGGGTTCTGGCCCTGACCGGCGGTCAGCACCTGCCCCAGAATGGTTTCCGAAACCTCGGCCTTGTCGATGCCTGCACGGGCGACAACCGCCTCGATCACGGCCGCGCCAAGCTCATGCGCCGGAGTGGCGGCAAAAGCCCCGTTAAAGCTGCCCACTGCGGTCCGTGCCGCCGAAACGATTACGACATTGGTCATATCTTGCGCCCTCTCCCAAGCTACCCGCGCGAAGGCCCGCCTTCGCCGCCTTGCAGCATGCCCTAGGCGGGCCGCATCTGAAAAGCAAGTTTTCCTGCATGGCCTGATTGACGCAGGGGCAACTCAGGCGCTTTTCCGCAACGCAGCGGCGGCGAAATCCGGTTTCAACGTGGGCGCGCCAAACAGATAGCCCTGCTGGCAGTCTACCCCCATCGCGCGCAGACACTCCGCCTCGGCCACCGTTTCCACGGCTTCGGCCACGGTGAACATCTGGAAATGCTGCCCGATGGACAACAACGCGGCCGTCAACGCACGGTTATCGGCATCCCGTTCGATCCCGCGCACAAACTGACCGTCGATCTTCAGGATATCAAAGAAGAAATCCTTGAAATACCGAATCGCCGTATAGCCGGACCCGAAATCGTCCAAAGCAAAGGCGATGCCTTCGCGCTGCAACTCCTCCATAAAGGCGACCACGATTTCCGGCACCAGCATGGCCGAGGCTTCGGTGATCTCGAGAATCAACCGCTCGGCCACCGTCGGGCTTGCAACCAGCCCCCGCCGCAGCACCTTCATCCAACGCGGATAGCCGATAGACCGCGCCGACATGTTGATCGAAAGCCGCAACGCCGGATGCCGCGCAAGCGCACCAAGGCCCATTTCCAGCGCGGCACAGTCAATTTCGCGGCCAATCTCGTGGCCCTCGACCGCGCCCATGAAATCCTTGGCGGGAATCACCCGCCCCGCTGGGTCAAGCACCCGCATCAGCCCTTCGTGAAATGCCACCCGCGCCGGATCGCGCGACAGCACCACCGGCTGATAGGCAAGCCGCAGCCGCCGCGTTTCAATCGCGGCCTGCACCATCCCCATCACCGCCCGATCGCCTTCCGAGATCGCAACGCCCAACGGGCTGGCAAGCCCCGCCACCCCGTCCATCCGTGGTTTCTTCCGCTCTGGCACCATCACACCGCCCCCATGGCCAGACTCACCCCCGACCCGCGCGAACAGAATGTGGCCACACAGGTAAAGGCGCGGTAAAGATCGGCATTTGCCACGTATTCGACGGATTTCCCCGATGCCCCACCCCGATCTGCCCCTACCCGATCTGCCCCGCTGCGCGTGGTGCGGCACCGATCCGCTTTATACCGCTTATCACGACACCGAATGGGGCCGCCCCGAGCATGACCCCCGCGCGCTGTGGGAATGCCTGATTCTTGAATCCTTTCAGGCGGGGCTTAGCTGGATCACCATCCTGCGCCGCCGGGAAACCTTCCGCACGGCCTTCAAGGGCTTTCACCCCGAAACCATCGCCACATGGGGCGAAGCCGAAATCCTGCGCCTGCTGGGCGATCCCGGAATCATCCGCCACCGCGGCAAGATCGAGGCGACCATCGCAGGTGCCAAAGCCTATTTGCGTCTCGAAGCCCGCCAAGGCTTTGCCGACTTTATCTGGTCCCATGTCAACCACAGCCCCCAGATCAGCGCCCCCGCCAGCCGGTCCGAAATCCCCGCCGAAACCGAAACCGCCCGCCGCCTGTCAAAATCACTCAAGGCCGAGGGCTTCAAATTTGTTGGCCCCACCATCACCTACGCCTTCATGCAGGCCGCGGGGCTGGTGAATGACCATGTCGCCACCTGCCACCGCTACGGCCAACCCTGACCCTGCCGCGCCCACAAGGTGCGTGAAATCACGCACCCTACCCTTGGCATTCATCTTGGTCCAAATACTCCCGCCGGAGGCACCCGCCGCCGATGAAGCATGCCTCCGGCGGGGATATTTTTGCAGAGAGGATGGCGGAACCTTTCAGGATGAAGGGTAGGGTGCGTGATTTCACGCACCTTTGGCAGCCGAGAGCCACTTGCTCCGCTGGTGCAGTTCGCCCATCCTGTCACCCATGCGGTTTTTGCCCCTCCCTCCGAATGTGATCGCTGCCGGCTGGCATTTCTACCGCCGGATCGAAAAGGCCGAGCTGGACCTGATCGCAGCCGGTGTGGCGTTCTATGCCTTTCTGGCAATCTTTCCGGGGGCGGCGGCGGTTATTGCGATCTGGGGGTTCATCTATGACCCTGCGGTGATCCGGCAGGAAGTGGCGCTGTTACGTGGATTTCTTCCGCCCGAGGCATTCACGCTGATTTCGGGGCAGGTGGAATCCTTGCTGGCGGTGAACACGGGGAATCTGGGGCTGACCACGGTTCTGTCGACCACTCTGGCCCTGTGGTCGGCGCGGGCGGGTGTTGCGGCGCTGATCCGGGGGTTGAACGCCATCCACCATCTGCCGAACCGCTCGGGGCATTGGCACCAGTTGCGCGCGATTGTGCTGACCTTTGTGATGGTGGGGATGGTGCTGGCGGTCTTGGTGATGGCGGTGATCCTGCCCTTGGCGGTGGATCTGTTGCCGCTGGACCAATACGCCACCCGCGCGCTGGCCAATTCAAACCTTGCGCTTGGGGTTGCGGCGGCGGTGTTGTCGATCGGTCTGGCCTACCGGCTTGGGCCGAACCACAGCAAGCGTCACCCGCCCTTGCTGACATGGGGGTTACTGGTGGCAGTGATCCTGTGGGTTTTGGCCACACGCGGCTTTATGCTCTATCTGGCGAATTTCCCCTCTTACAACCGCGTTTACGGGTCCATCGGAGCGGTGGTGGCTTTGCTGATGTGGCTTTATGTCTCGGCCTATGCGGTCCTTCTTGGCGCCGCTGTCGATGCCGAGCGCGCGCGCATCCGCAAGGCCCGTCAGTAGTCCTTCTCGACCACGATCCCAAGCCCTGCCGTTCCGTCAGAATTGGCCCGTCCCCGCAGCCGCACCTGATCCGACACATCGAAGTTCAGGTTGATCTGGCTTTGCCCCGCCTGATCCACGGTAAACTCGGAATAGATGTTCTTGGTCAGGTACTTGCCCGCCGTGACCGAGGCCGACCCGTCGCTGGCGGTTTTCACATCCAGATTGTCCAGCCCGATGCCCTTTCTGGCCCGCGCTACGATGCCATCGCCGCCCTTGCCCGCCAGCGTTGCCACAGCACTGGCCAGTTGCAGCGCCTGAAACGCCGACAGCCCTTGCAACGTCTGCCCGAACAGCAGTTGCGCCAGCACCTCTTCTTCAGGCAGATCGGGGGTCGAGGTAAAGCTGACCACCGGATCGGTGGCAGGCCCGTCGATGCCCACCGCCACCGTGATCCCGTCATTCACCGTGGCCGCCACGATATGCAGCGACGGGATCAGCTTGCCCTCCATCTGCAGCACCGCTTCGGTCAGATCCAGCCGCTTGCCCAGAATCTCCAGCCGCCCGCGGATCAGCCCGAACGATCCCACAGGGGCCACCGCCGCCGTGGTGCCGCCCAGCCGCAATTCGCCGCCCAGTTCCGCATCCAGACCGCGCCCGCGCACGAACACGCGGTTCGGGGCCGACAGCACCACGTCCAGCCCGAAGGCCGCCCCGCCGCGTCCGCCCGCGCCCGCGACATCGACCAGCCCCGCCCGCGCCCGCGTCGCGCGCACATCGGCAGGCTCCGCCACATGGCGCAGCCCCGGCAGATCGCCTGCGCGGCCAAATCCGGTCGATGGCACCCGCAACTCGGTTTCGGTCAGCGCAATGCGCCCCGCAATCATCGCCCCCCCCGCCAGTGGCCCCTGCACCGTCAGCGCACCATTGGCCGTTGTCTCATACAGATCGGGGTCGCGCAGCGTCGCGCGCGCAATATCCACCGCCAGATCGCCTGCAAAGGGCGCGGCAAGCCCCACCGTGCCGCGCACCGCCACCGATCCGCCCGACGATACATCCGCCGTCACATCCAAATCCGCCCGCGCCCCCGCCAAGGCCGCCCGCGCCGCAATCCCCGTCAGCGCAAAGCCAAGCGCAGGGTCCGACAGCCGCCCGCCATCCAGCACCACACTGCCCGACAGAGCCGAAACCTGCATCGGCCCGTTCAGCCGCAGATCAAACCGCAATCCCCCCGCAATCGCGCGCGGTGCGATAAAGGCGTTGACCAGCGCCGCCTGCCCCGTCCCCTTTATATCCAGATCCGCCGCCCCGAACCCCGCCGCGACCTTGCCCGTTACGCTGGCATCAATCTGCCCCGGCCCCTTGGCCCGCAGGTCCAGCGTGGTGCCGCCCACCTCCTGCACCGCCCGGCCTGTGATCGTCAGCGCCCCCGGAAACTCGGGCAACAGCAGTCCCAAATCCTGCAACCGTGCTGTCAGATCAAGGGTTTGCACCTCGCCCTGCAACACGCCCGTTGCACTGGCCTGCAGTTGCGGATTGTCCAGCCGTGCGGTTTCCACCTGCACCGCGCCATCCTTCAATGTCAGCACCAAGGACAACGCCGATTGCCCGCGCAGCAGCCGGTCTGCCTGCGCCTGACCGATACGCAAGCCATTGCCCACGGCCTCAAGCGTCATGCGCCCTTCGGTCAGACTGCCCGTCAGCCGTGCCTTGCCCTGCAACGCCCCGCCATAGCCCGCGCCCAGCGCGCCCAGATCGGCAAAGGCCACCTCGCCCGCCAGATCGCTGCCCTCCGACGCAATCTTCCCCGAAGCCTGCACGCTCAGGCTGGACGCCCTGATCTCCAAAGACCGCAACTGCGTCCCGCCGGTGTCGCGTCTGGCCGACAGATCAATCGTTGCCTCACCGCGCAGCAGGTTGTCCAGTTCCGCCACACCCGCCGCCATGTCGCGCCCGACCGCCCGCGCCACCACATCAAACGCGCCGGTCAAGGGGCTGCCCGATCCTTCGGCGGCAATATCGGCCGCCCCGCCCAGATCACGCCCCGCAAGGCCCGACAGCCGCGACAGATCGGCCATCTGCGCCGCAATCCGCCCCGTGACGGTCAGCGCCTCGCCCAGCCCTGTCACCGTGCCGCCCGCCGTCACCGCATAATCGACGCCCGAAATCTTAAGCCGCGGCAGCGACAGCACGCCATCGCCCTGCCGCCAAAATCCCAGTGCCTCGCCAGTCACCGCATCGCCCAAAGCCGCCGCAAGGGCCGGATCGGCGGGCTGCAACCCACCCGCATCAAAGCGCAGCGTGCCGCCCACCACAGGCACCCCGCCCCGCCGCGAAATCCGCCCCGATCCCGCCAGCTCCAGCCGTTCCGCCGCAAAATCCGAACGGTCCAGTCCGGTGATATGGGTCAGCAGGGACCACCCCTCCCCCTCGGTCGCGTCATAGCTTATGGCAAGATCGGCACGCCCGATGCGCGTTTCGATCTCGGTCGTCAACGGCAGCAGCACCGCCTCGCCACCCGACAGCCCCAGATCGCCGTTCAGGCTGAACCGCTCTGGCACACCATCCGCCGCCAGCACCATCTGCCCCTGCAACCGCAGCGCCCGCGTGGTCAGCGACATCTCGGCCAGATCAAGCCGCCCGTCTGCCGCGCGGCTGCCATCCACCACAAGCCCGACCGCATCCCCGAAAAACGCGGCATAATCGGGCAGAAACAGCGGAGCCAGATCGCCCGACAGATCCGCGGCAAACCCCGTCGCCCCCGCCTCCTGCCCTTTCAGCGTGACCTGCCCCGCCAGCCGCGACACCCCGTCGGTGTCCAGCGCAACATCCGCCGCAAAATCATCCAGCGGCCCCGCGCCCTTGATCGTCAGTAAGGCCTGCGGCGCCCCCGGCAGGCCCAGCAGCGAAACCGCAAGCCCGCCCGCGTCCTCCCGCGCCGAAAGGTCCAGCACCAGCCGCTTGTCGGCATTGGCATAACTTGCTGCCAGATCAATCACGCCCTCCGGCCCGTCATCGGTGCGGGTCAGCGTCAACCGCCCCTGCCCTTCGCCGCCGATCAGCGACAGCGCCGCGTCCAGCCGCCCCTCGACCGGCTGACCCAGCACCGCAGCCCCCAGCACGATCCGATTGGCCGCCAGCGCCCCGATCTGCACCGAGACCGGCAATTCCGGCAGCGCAAACTCTCCCGCCTCGGCCACCGGTCCCTGCGGCGCAGGCAAGCGGTCCAGCAAAATTTCGTCTGCCGTAAGCTGGTTCACCTCGATCCGCCCCGAAAACAGCGCCGATCGTGTCCAGTCCAGCGTGATCCCCCGCAGCGTCAGCCAGATCCCCGCCTCATCGGCAATGGTGATCTCGGCCACCGTCGCCTGCGACGACAGCGCGCCTTCAAAGCCGGTGACAACCACCACCCGCCCCGCACCCGACAGATTGTCCTCAAGGAAGGCGGTCAGATAGCTACGGTCATCGGTCTGCGCCGCCGCCATCACCGGCAGCCAACACAGCAGAAAAAGCACCAGAACCCGCATCAGAACGCCTGCCCCAAACCCAGATAAATCTGCAGACCGTCGCCCGTAGATCCCCCCACCGGCACAGCCAGATCCAGCCGGATCGGCCCCACGCCGGTCGCATAGCGCACCCCCAGCCCCGCGCCCGCGTGCCAGTTGCCCGCTCCGGTAAAGAACCCGTCCACATCAACCTGCCCGGCGTCGAGAAATCCCACCAGTCCGATGGTATTGCTGACCTTCAGCCGCGCCTCGACCGACCCTGCAACATAGTAGGTTCCCCCCGTCTTGAACGGGTTCAGCAAGGCGTCCTGCAACACATAGACGCCCAAGGATTGATAAGGCTGCCCCCGCACGGTGCCGCCGCCGCCCGAATAGAACAGATCATCGCGCGGCGTGCCGGCCAGACTGGCACCCAGGATCGCCCCCGCCTGCAGCCGTCCGGCAAAAACCAGCCGCTCGCCTGCCGCACGGTATCCCCGCAGATCGCCCGTCAACCGCATCCCGCTGTCGGTGATGCCAAAGCCCAGAAACGGCTTGGCCTCGGCCTCCAGATAAAAGCCCTTCGCAGCCTCGGTTCTGGCGTCGCGCTTGTCCCATGTCACCCCGACCGGCAGGGACAGGCTTTGAAACACCGACGACCCCGAGGCATCGGTCACATCCGCATATTCATAGCCGAACCCCGCCTGCGCGGTCAGCGCCTCGGAAAACACCTGCGTCAGTGACACGGCCACATCGAACCCGTCCGAGACGAAATCCACCTCGTCCAGATGCTCGTACTGCGCGCCAATGCCCAGCGTGGTATCCGGCGTAAAGGTCGCAGGACGGTCCAGCGTCAGCCCCAGACCGTAATCGATCCCGCCCGACTGCACACCGATGTTGCGGATCTCGCCGTTCAGGGTCAAACGCTCGGCCCCGCCGAACAGGTTGCGGTGCAACCATGTGCCGTTCACCATCAACCCGTCAAAACTGGCAATCTCGGCCCCGAAACTATAGCGGCGGGTCTTTTCTTCCACCAGACGCGCCGTGATCCCCAGCAGATCCGGCGCGGTAATTGCATCATCCTCGACCAGCGTCACCGATTTGAACACGCCGCTGCGCCGCAACCGCGCCGCCGCCCGTTCAACCTCGGCTGGAGAATACACCTGCCCGACAGGCAGCCCCGCAATCTCCAGCACCCGCGCTTCGCGCATCCGCGCATGGCCCTGCACCGCCAAAGGCCCAAAGCGCAGCCGCGGCCCCGGCCTGATTGCAACCTCGGCAGACAGAGTCGCGGACCCGTGATCCGCGACCAAATTCTGCGCGCCCGCCACAGCCTTGGCATGACCGACATCGCGCCAGCCATCCACCGCAGCCCCGACAGCCGCAACCACCGCACCGCTTTCGGCCACAGCCCCCGCCGCAAAGCCCTCGGGCAGCACCGTCCCCGCCGCCAATGGCGCCACCACGGCGCGCGAAAACGCAAACACCGGTCCCGGATCAACCTGTACCTCGATCCGGCCGATCCGCGCGGGCGCGTCCAGCGGCGCAATGCCCGCAGCCTCGCGCCCGTCGATCAGCACATGGATCACCGGCGAATAATGCCCGCTGGCATAAAGCGCGCCCAGAAGGCTGGCATATTCCGCCCGCGCATCGGCAAACAGATCCTGCGCGTCAACCGTCCCCGCCTTTTGCGAGGCCAACAAAATCGAGGCAAAACGCAACTCTTTGTCAAGCGCGGCGCTGGCACCGCGTACCGCGAAATCCAGCCGCTCCAGCGCATTGCCCGCCGTCGCCATGCCCAGACCGACCACCATCGCCCCGATGACAGCCAAACCCCACTTGCACCCTGCACGACCCGACATGACAACCCCGCACTCTTGGCCCCCACTATGTCCTGCCCGCCCCCGAAGGGCAATGCGACCGGCCAGCGCCAAGCAGCTTTCCCCACCCTTGACCTTTGGCGGATTTGCCCCGAACTGTTGGCGCTAACACGCTCCCCACGTCAACGCCCGCCAACATCCAGAGGCCGCCATGACCTATACCGCCGCCGAAACCCGCTATGACCGCATGATCTACCGCCGCTGCGGCAACTCGGGCCTGAAACTGCCCGCCATCAGCCTTGGTCTGTGGCACAACTTCGGCTACGACACGCCCCACGACACCAAACGCGCGATCTGCCACACCGCCTTTGACAACGGCATCACCCATTTCGATCTGGCCAACAACTACGGCCCGCCCCCCGGCTCGGCGGAAGAGGCGTTCGGCGACATCCTGAAGTCCGATTTCAAACCCTATCGGGACGAGATGATCATCTCGTCCAAAGCAGGCTACCTGATGTGGGGCGGCCCTTATGGCGAATGGGGCTCGCGCAAATATCTGATCGCATCCTGTGACCAGTCGCTGAAACGGATGGGGCTGGATTACGTCGATATCTTCTATTCCCACCGCTTCGATCCGGAAACGCCGCTGGAAGAAACGATGATGGCGCTGGACCATATCGTGCGCTCGGGTCGCGCGCTTTATGTCGGGATTTCCAGCTATAATTCGCAACGCACCCGCGAAGCGGCGGCGATATTGAAAGAGCTTGGCACCCCCTGCCTGATCCACCAGCCCAGCTATAACATCCTGAACCGCTGGGTCGAAACCGACGGGCTGAAAGAGACACTGGCCGAACTGGGCATCGGCTCCATCGCTTTCACCCCGCTGGCCCAAGGCATCCTGACCAAGAAATACCTCAACGGCATCCCGCAAGGCTCGCGCGCCGCGCAAGGCAAATCGCTGGACCCGTCGGTGATCACACCAAAGGCGCTGGCATCCGTGCGCGCACTGGACGAGATGGCACAGGCAAGGGGGCAGACACTGGCCCAGATGGCACTGGCATGGGTGCTGCGGAACGGCGGCATCACCACCGCCCTTATCGGTGCCTCAAAACCCGAACAGGTGCTGGACTGCGTCGGCGCCATCCACAACCTCGACTTCACCGCAGACGAGCTGTCGAAGATCAACCACATCTCGGAAGAGAAAGACATCAACCTCTGGGTCAAATCCTCGTCTGACTAAACAGAAAGGTGCGTGAATCACGCACCCTACCCCCGTGCTTGTCAGCGGATCGCCCTGCCAAAACGACAGAAGCCTCCGGCGGGAGTATTTGGGCCAAGATGAAACCACCGGTTCCATCCTCTTTGCACAAATATCCCCGCCGGAGGCATCAACAGCCGCCAAAAGCGCGCGCGGTGCAGGAGAAAGGGTAGGGTGCGTGATTTCACGCACCTTTGCTTATGGCGTTTGAATCGCTTTCAGGACGGCGATGGCGGCAGGGCTATCCCATTCTGCATCGCCGATCAGGCGGGCGACTTCGCGGCCTTCGGGGTCAAGGATCACTGTCACCGGCAGGCCCAGCACGCCCATCGCGCGTGCCAGTTCCGATTTCGGGTCGCGCAGCACGGGCAGGTTCACCACCCCCGCCTCGGCGTAGAATTTTCCAATCTGCGATACGGCATTGCGGCCAGTTGCCACCGGCACCACCGCGATTTCGGGCATCGCCACTTGCAGCCGGTCCAGCGAGGGCATCTCGGCGCGGCAGGGCGCGCACCATGTCGCCCAGAAGTTCAGCACCACCCATTTGCCCTGATACTCGGCCAGCGTATGTTCCGCCTCGGCCCCGTCCAGCAGCACAGCCTCGGGGATGGCCACCGGCTCTACCAGTGCAAGTTTCTTCATGTCATCCACCAGCAGCCCGTCAAGGCTGCCAGCATTTGCACCACAGGCGAAGGCCGTATAAAGAACCGCCAGCATCATCTTCCGCATCATGTCGAAGGCCCATCCCATGACCAATTCCCCCACCACATCCGCCAACCAAATGTGGGGCGGCCGTTTTGCCTCTGGCCCCGATGCGATCATGACCGCCATCAACGCCTCGATCGGCTTTGACAAGCGGCTTTACGCGCAGGACATCGCGGGCAGCCGCGCACATGCTGCCATGCTGGCCGCCACCGGTATCCTTGTTCCTAGTGATGCCGAGGCCATCGGGGAAGGCCTGCTCACGGTGTTGTCAGAGATCGAAGCCGGGAATTTCGTCTTTTCCACCGCTTTGGAAGACATCCACATGAATGTGGAGCAGCGCCTGAAGGACATCATCGGCGCACCCGCAGGCCGCCTGCACACTGCACGCAGCCGCAACGATCAGGTTGCGGTCGATTTCCGCCTCTGGGTGCGCGACCAATGCGATGCCGCCATCACTGGCCTGACCGCCCTGATGCAGGCGTTTCTGGCGCAGGCCGAGGCTGGCACCGATTGGGCGATGCCCGGCTTCACCCATCTGCAAACCGCGCAGCCGGTGACATGGGGCCATCACATGCTGGCCTATGTCGAGATGCTGGCCCGCGACAAATCCCGCTTTGAAGACGCCCGCCGCCGGATGAACGAATGTCCCTTGGGCGCTGCCGCCTTGGCCGGAACCTCTTTCCCCATCGACCGCCATATGACCGCAGCCGCCCTTGGCTTTGACCGCCCCACCGCCAACAGCCTTGACTCCGTCTCTGACCGCGATTTCGCGCTGGAATTCCTGAGCGCCTCCAGCATCTGCGCCATGCACCTGTCGCGCTTTGCCGAAGAGCTGGTGATCTGGTCTTCCGCCCAGTTCCGCTTTGTCAGACTGTCCGACAAATGGACCACCGGCAGCAGCATCATGCCGCAAAAGAAAAACCCCGACGCCGCCGAACTGCTCCGCGCCAAGCTGGGCCGCATCCTTGGGGCCACCGTAGCGCTGTTCACCATTATGAAGGGGCTGGCGCTGACCTATTCCAAGGACATGCAGGAAGACAAGGAGCAGGTTTTTGACGCCGCCGACACCCTGATGCTGGCGCTTGCTGCCATGACCGGCATGGTCAGCGACATGACCGCCAACCGTGACGTGCTGGCGCAATCCGCAGCATCGGGCTTTTCCACCGCCACCGATCTGGCCGACTGGCTGGTGCGCGCGCTGAACCTGCCGTTCCGCGACGCCCACCACGTCACCGGCACACTTGTCGCCATGGCCGAAAAGAAGGGCTGCGATCTGCCCGACCTCACGATCACCGAAATGAAATCGGTCCACGACGGCATCACCCAAGAGGTTTATTCAGTGCTGGGAGTCGAAAACTCGGTCCGCTCGCGCACCTCTTACGGCGGAACCTCGCCCGTGCGCGTGGCCGAGCAGGTTTCGCGCTGGAAAGCCCTGCTTGGCTGATACAGACTGGCTGATACAGACCGGCTGGGGCCAAGCGCCCTTGCCCTCCCCCGAAGGACTGCCATGAAACCGCTGTTGATCCTTGCCCTGATTGCCCCCACCCTTTTCGCCCTTGCCGGTTGCGGGGCGGACGGTCCGCCCGTAGCGCCGGGAGTGACCGTATCAGGCGAGACGAAAATCGGTATCGGCGGCACGTTGAAATAGGTCCGGCGAATTGCTCTAGGCGCTTTGTCTGCTATACCGCGCAGGAACAGGCAGCTTCGGGATGCACAGCATGGACCATTTTCTTTACCGCAATGGCGTGTTGCATGCCGAAGACGTGCCGCTGACCGAAATTGCCGCCAGCGTTGGAACCCCGTTCTACGTCTATTCCGCCGCCACCCTGACCCGCCATTATACCCTGTTCACCGAGGCGCTGTCGCCGCTGCCGCATATGGTCTGCTTTGCGATCAAATCGCTGTCAAATCTGGCGGTGTTGAAACTGCTGGGTGATCTGGGCGCAGGCATGGATGTGGTGTCGGGCGGCGAATACCGCCGCGCACTGGCCGCTGGCATCCCCGGCAACCGCATCGTGTTCTCCGGCGTCGGCAAAACCCGCGACGAAATGCGGCTGGCGCTGACCCACGGCATCCGGCAATTCAACGTCGAATCCGAACCCGAACTGCGCGCCCTGTCCGAAGTGGCAACCGCGATGGGCGTTGTAGCCCCCATCACCATCCGCGTGAACCCCGACGTTGATGCCCGCACACACGAAAAAATCGCGACGGGCAAAAAGGAAAACAAGTTCGGCATCCCGATTGATCGCGCCTCTGCCGTTTATGCCGAAGCCGCCGCCCTGCCCGGCCTGCAGATCATCGGCATCGACGTGCATATCGGCAGCCAGTTGACCGAGCTTGAACCCTTTGAGCAGGCATACAAAAAGGTGGCAGACCTGACGGAACGCCTGCGCGCCGAAGGCCACACCATCAGCCGCCTTGATCTGGGCGGCGGTCTTGGCATCCCCTACACGCGGTCTAACGAAGCCCCGCCGCTGCCGCTGGATTACGGCGCGCTGATCAAGCGCACGGTCGGCCATCTGGGCTGCGAGATTGAAATCGAACCGGGCCGTCTGATTTCTGGCAACTCGGGCCTGCTGGTGTCGCAGGTGATCTATGTGAAGGAAGGCGAGGGCCGCGATTTCCTGATCGTGGATGCCGCGATGAACGATCTGGTGCGCCCGTCGATGTATGGCGCGCATCACGACATCGATCCGGTGATCGAGGCTGCCCCCGCCACCGAACCCCACCCCTATGACGTGGTTGGCCCCGTCTGCGAAACCGGCGACACCTTTGCCAAGGCCCGCCCGCTGGCGCCGCTGAATGAAGGCGATCTGATCGCCTTCCGCTCGGCGGGGGCTTATGGCGCGGTGATGGCGTCGGAATACAACACCCGCCCGCTGATCCCCGAAGTGCTTGTGCGCGGCGATCAATTTGCTGTCATCCGCGCCCGCCCGACCTTTGACGAAATCCTGAACCGCGATACCATCCCGACGTGGCTTTGAACCGGCAGAGGGAATGGACAGCAACACCGCCCAGCGCGCCCTTGAACGGATCGAAAGGCCCCTGCGCCTGACCCTGCTTGGCCTATGGGCCGAACGGATTGCCCGCGCGTTCTGGCCGCTGTCCACGCTGTTGCTGCTGGCCCTGTCTGCCGCCGCCTTCGGGCTGCAAGACGACTTGGTGATCGAGGCCGCATGGTTCGGCCTGATCGCCACCCTGCTTGGCCTGATCTGGGCGCTGGTCCACGGCCTGCGCGCCTTCCACCGCCCCACGCGGCAACAGGCTCTGGTCCGCCTTGATGCCACGCTTGCGGGCCAACCCATCGCAGCCCTGCTGGATGCCCAAGCCACCGGCACCACCGATCCCGCCGCCCTTGCGGTGTGGCAGGCCCACCGCGCCCGCATGGCCGCGCGCGCGGCATCGGCCCGCGCTGTCGAACCCACCCTGCAGCTTGCGCCCCGCGACCCCTTCGCGCTGCGCTACGTCGCCATCACTGCACTGGTGCTGGCGCTGATGTTCGGCTCGATCTGGCGCGTCACCACCGTGTCCGGCCTCACCCCCGGAGCCACCGCCGCCGCGACCGGCCCCGCATGGGAAGGCTGGGCGCAGCCGCCCGCCTACACCGGCAAGCCCGCGCTTTACCTGAATGACCAGACTGCCGAGGCGCTCACCCTGCCCACCGGCACCCGCCTGCAAATCCGCCTTTACGGCGACGCGGGCGCGCTGATCCTGTCGGAAACCGTGTCCAATCGCACCGATCCGACCCCCGCATCCGACCCCGCGCATGATTTCACCGTGACCCAATCCGGCACCCTTGCCATCGAGGGCGCAGGCGGTCGCACATGGCGCATCACCGCCACCCCCGACACCCCCCCCAGCATCACCCCCGCCGCCGACATCGGCCGCGAAGCCGATGGCCGCTTCAAACAGAAATTCACCGCCACCGATGATTACGGCATCACCAAAGGCCAAGTCACCATCGCGCTGGACCTGCCCGCCACCGACCGCCGCTATGGCCTTGCGCTTGATCCCGAACCAGCACCACCGGTGATCCTCGACCTGCCGCTGCCCGTCAAAGGCAGCCGCGCCGACTTCACATCCACCCTTGTCGATGACCTCTCGAAACACGTCTTCGCCAACCTGCCCGTCACCCTGACCTACGCCGTCACCGATGCCGCAGGCCAGACCGGCACCGCCGCCCCCATCGCGCTTACCCTTCCGGGCCGCCGCTTCTTCGATCCCCTCGCCGCCGCCCTGATCGAAATGCGCCGCGATCTGCTGTGGAACGCGCAGAACGCCCCGCGCACCGTGCAGATCCTCAAGGCAATCACCCACCGCCCCGAAGGCTTTATCCGCAACGAACGCGCCTACCTGCGCCTGCGCGTCGCCCTGAAACGGCTTGATACCGCCCTGACCCCCACCCTGCGCGACGAGGTGGCCGAGGAACTCTGGCAGATCGCCCTGCTGGTCGAAGAGGGCGATCTGGCCTCTGCCCTCGAACGCCTGCGCCGCGCGCAGGACCGGTTGGACGAAGCCATCCGCAAAGGCGCCTCTCCCGAAGAGGTGCAAGAGCTGATGGACGAAATGCGTCAGGCCCTGAACGACTATATGAAACAACTGGCCGAACAGGCCGACCCCGATTCCCAAACCTCGCAGAACGGGCCGTCCATCGAAATGTCGCAAGACCAGCTTCAGGAAATGCTGGATAAACTTCAACAGCTTATGAACGAAGGCCGCACCGCCGAAGCCGCCGAACTGATGGAGCAACTGCGCCAGTTCATGGAAAACATGCAGGTGACCCAAGGCGAAGGCCAGGGCCAAGGCAGCCCCGGCCAGCAAGCGATGAAAGACCTTGGCGAAACCCTGCGCGACCAGCAGGGCCTGTCCGACGATGCCTTCCGCGATATGCAGAACGGCCAGTCCGGCGATCAGCCCGGACCGGATGGCAAAAGCCTGTCCGACCGCCAGCAAGAGCTGGCCGACCGCCTTGACCAGTTGAACAAGGACGGAAAACTGCCGGGCAAAGACAGCGAACAGGGCCAGTCGGGCCGCCAACAACTCGACGACGCAGGCCGCGCCATGAAAGACGCCGAACAAGCGCTGCGCGACGGCGATCTTTCCGGCGCACTCGACAAACAGGCCGAAGCAATGGAGGCCATGCGCGAAGGTCTGCGCGATTTTGGCGAAGCCTTGGCGCAGGAAAACCAATCCGAAGGACAGGCTCAGGATGGCGAGATGTTTGGCCGCGATGATCCCAACGCCAACCGCGATCCCTTGGGCCGCGAACCCGGCAATGCCGCCCGCATCGGATCAGATCGCAACCTGTTGCAAGGCGAAGACGTCTACCGCCGCGCGCAAGACCTGCTTGACGAAATCCGCAAACGCTCGGGCGAACAGACCCGCCCCGAAGGCGAACGCGATTACCTCAAACGCCTGCTTGATCTGTTCTGACGCCGGACTACCCCCGACAATTTGCATAAAATTGTCATCCTCTTCGCATAAATATCCCACGGGGGAGCGGCCCCAAGGCCGCGCGGGGGTGTGAAACCCCCGGCGCATCCGTGTCGGACTTGCCCCCAGAAAGGAAGCCCCGATGGAACCCGACATCAATCCCCATAGCGGCGGCTGCCATTGCGGGGCGGTCCGGTTTCAGGTCCGCCTGACAGATGGCTTCCAGACCCTCCGCCGCTGCTCCTGCAGCTATTGCCGGATGCGCGGCGCGATCGCAGTCTCCGCGCGGCTGGAAGACATCGACATCAGCCAAGGTCATGACAGCCTGACCCTCTATCAGTTCAATACCGGCGCGGCGAAACACTATTTCTGCAAGGTCTGTGGCATCTACACCCATCATCAGCGCCGCTCGCTGCCCACGCAGATCGGCATCAACGTCGCCTGTCTGGATGGGATAAGCCCCTTTGATTTCGCCGAAGTTCTGGTGATGGACGGAATGGCCCATCCCTCCGACACCGGCGACGCGCCCCGCGCGATGGGCCTGCTCAGGTTCCACGCCCTGTAGCCGCGCAGCCACCAATGCTGCCAACCCCCGACAATTTATCTAAAATTGTTTCATCTGTTCAAAAATATCCCACGGGGGAGCCGGATTGGCACAATCCGGCGCGGGGGTGTGAAACCCCCGTCCACCGCCAGCCACCGTCACAACTCTCGGAAAAACGCAAAGGCTACCAGCGCCTAGGCTGACCCCATCTGCCCGCGCAACTGCCCGATGGCCCAGCGCATCATGCCATCCAGCCAGACCCGCCCCGCATCGACAGCCAGCACATATCGCTCCAGCACACCTGCCGCCGCAGGCATCTGTGCCGACAATTTCGGTGCCATCACGTAAACCGCGACCGCCACCAGCGCCAGCACCATCACAAGCATGAACCCGCTGCGAAAGCCCCCCCCGCCGCGCGCGCGGTCCATTGTTTCGGACACGGCGGCGGCATGACCGCTGCGGCGTTCGCTGCTGGCGCGCAGGCTCGAGTTGATTTCCTCGATCTCGGGCAGCAACTCCCGACGGGTCTGCGCCTTCGGTGCCGTGACCGGTGGCGCCGCGGTCGTCACCGCAGGCTCGCCCTTCAGCTTTGCAATCCGGCGCGCAACGGCGATCTGCGGCGGCGGTGCCGGCAATCCCAGATCAGGCTGGGTCTGCAACGGCGCGCCCTCGGCCATACGGGCGGCCTGTTCGCGTTCGGCCTCTTCCCGCAGGACGGCCAGCAGGGTCTCGTCCAGACTGCGGCGCGGGCCGGACGCGGGGGCGGCCGCGATATGGTCTTGCGGAACCGGTTCGGGTTCCGACTCGGGCAAGGGTGCCGGAATCGGGACCGCTGGCGGTGGCGGCTCGTACAGAGCCTCCTCTGCCCGCAAATCCGCCTCGACATCGGGCGCAATCTGAAACCAGGCCGTGCCGCAATTGGAACATTGCACATCCCGACCGCTCTGGGGGATGACCGAGGCGTCCACCTCGTATTCCGCGTCACAATTGGGACAGACAAGCCGCATTTGCTAGTATTCCGCTGCAATGGTAAGTCGTTAGAGGTATCTTGTAGCAATGATGCCAACAATCTCCAAGTGATTGTGGTCAATGTCGCAACAGCACCGATTGAAACTGCACCAAGCTTGGGCAATGCTGCCCCCGCACGCACGAAAGACAGGATACCCCCCGTGATCGCCTTCGAGAATGTCGCCTACAGCTATGGCGGGGGCGAGCTTTTGTCCGGTATCTCGCTGCGCCTTGCGCCGGGGTCGTTCCATTTCCTCACCGGTCCTTCGGGGGCGGGCAAATCCACGTTCCTGAAACTCTGCTACGCCGAGTTGCGGCCCACCGCCGGCCATATCACCCTGTTTGACCGCGATGTCCGCAGCCTGTCGCGCGATGATGTCGCGCTGAACCGCCGCCGCATCGGTGTGGTGCATCAGGACTGCCAGTTTCTTGATCATTTGCCGCTTGCCGCCAACGTCGCCCTGCCGCTGACCGTCGCAGGGCGCGGCTCCGAGGCCAGCGATCTGACCGATCTTCTGGGCTGGGTCGGGCTTGGCAGCCTTGCCGATGCCCTGCCGCCCTCGCTGTCGGGGGGCGAGCGTCAACGCGCCGCCCTTGCCCGCGCCATCATCATGGGACCGGATGTGATCCTTGCCGATGAACCCACCGGCAACCTTGACTGGGAGATGTCGCTGCGCCTGCTGACCTTGCTGGTCGAGTTGAACCGCATGGGCAAAACCGTCCTTGTCGCCACCCATGACCTGAACCTGATCCGTCAGGCCAAGGCGCAAATCCCCGCCCGCGTGCTGCGGATCGCAAAACGCCGGATTCAGCTTGCGGGGGCCGATCTGTGAACCTGCTCTCGATCCTTGCCCCCGACCGTCAGGCCGACCGCGTGGTGCCGCCGTCGGGCCACACCGCTTGGCTGACCCAGTTCACCGCCGCCGCGATGGCCTTTCTGGCCGTGTTTGCCCTTGCCCTGTCCCTCGCCGCAGGCCGCCTTGCGGACCGGTGGTCCGACGCGCTGGAGCGTACCGCCACCGTCCGCCTGTCCGCCCCCGAGGACCAGATTGATCTGCAAACAGCCGCTGTGCTGGAGGTGCTGACCACCACCCCCGGCATCACGTCGGCCCGCGCCCTGTCCGATGACGAACAGCGCGCCCTGCTGGAACCGTGGTTCGGCCCCGACCTGCCGGTTGACGCCCTGCCCCTGCCCCGCCTGATCGAGTTGACCGAAGACGGCGCGGGCTATGATGCCGAGGGCCTGCGCCAGCGCCTTGCCGCCGAAGCCCCCGGCGCCGTGCTGGACGATCACACCCGCTGGCGCCGCCCGCTGGCCGTGGCCGCCGACCGCCTGCGCCTGCTGGGCCTGTTGTCCATCGGACTGATCGCCGCCGCCACCGCCGCGATGATCACCCTTGCCGCCAACGCAGCCCTTGCGGCCAATGCCCAAGTGATCCGCGTGCTGCGACTGGTGGGCGCGCGCGACGCCTATATCGCCCGCGCCTTTGTGCGCCGCTTTACCCTGCGCGCGCTGTCGGGGGCGGCCATCGGCACCGCGCTTGGCATGATCGGCGTCGCACTTCTGCCCTCGACCGAGGCTGCGGGCAGTTTCCTGACCGGCCTTGGCTTTACCGGCGCAGGCTGGATCTTGCCGCTGACCCTTCCCCCGCTTGCCGCGCTTGTGGCCTTCCTAGCCACCCGCGCCAGCGCGTTCCGCAAATTACGGGAGCTGACCTAAGATGCCCAAACCCCTGCGCTGGCTGCTGTCATTGGTCTTTATCATCCAGATGTATCTGGCGATGGCCGTCGTCGCCATCGCCTACCTGCCCTATGCCCTGATCAGCCGTGACGGAGCCTTCGCCGCCTGCCACGCCTATTGTGCCTGGGTCCGCTTTTCGCTGCGTCTCCTCTGCGGGCTGAAAACCGAAGTGCGCGGCCCCGTGCCGACGGGCGAGGTGATCGTCGCCCCGAAACACCAAAGCTTTCTCGACATCATCCTGATTTTCGGCAGCCTGCCCCGTGCCAAATTCGTGATGAAGAACGAATTGCGCTATGCCCCCTTTCTGGGCTGGTATGCGCTGCGGATCGGCTGCGTTCCGGTCAAACGCGGCAAACGCGGCGCGGCGATCCACAAGATGATGTCGGATGTGAAATCCGGCCTGCAAATTCCGGGTCAGTTGATCATCTACCCGCAAGGCACCCGCGTCGCGCCGGGCGTGAAAAAGCCCTACAAGGTCGGCACCGCCGTGATCTACACCCAGTTGGGCCAACCCTGCGTGCCGGTCGGCACCAATGTCGGCCTGTTCTGGCCCAAGCGCGGTATCCTGCGCCACCCCGGCCTTGCCGTTGTCGAATATCTGCCCGCCATCGCCCCCGGCCTGTCCAACGCGCAATTCATGGACGAGCTGGAGCGCGCTGTCGAAACCTCGTCCGATGCGCTGCAACGCGAAGCAGGGTTCACCGCCTGATGGCCACCTCGCCCGCCACCATCGAGCATATCCTTGATACGCTGTCGCCGCTGCGCCTGACGCATCGGCGCATGTTCGGCGAATACGCGCTTTATCTCGATGGTATCGTGGTGGCCTTCGTCTGCGATGACACGCTGTTCATCAAACCCACAGCCTCGGCGCTTGTCATCCTGCCCGACGCCGAACGCGGCCCCGCCTATCCGGGCAGCAAGGATTATATCATCGGCTCCGAAGCCCTCGACGATCCCGATCTCTGCACCCGCGCCCTGCGCGCCGTGGCCGCCGATGCCCCACCGCCAAAGCCCAAAAAACCACGCGCCAAAAAGGTTGGATGATGGACTGGATCACGACACTTGACGATCTGCACGCAGCCTATGGCACCCCCGCCAAACCCGCGCTGGCCAAGGTGACGCCGCATCTGACCCCCGCCTATGCCACCTTCATCACAAGATCGCGCTTCTGCATCCTGACGACTGTGGGACCAGAAGGCACCGATGGCAGCCCGCGTGGCGACGAAGGCCCCGTCGTCACCGTGCTTGACGCACACACCCTTGCCCTACCCGACTGGAAAGGGAATGAACGTATCGACAGCCTGCGAAACATAGTCCGCGATGGCCGCGTCAGCCTGATTTTCCTGATCCCCGGCTCCACCACCGCGATCCGCGTCAACGGCACCGCGCGGCTGACCGCCGACCCCGCCCTGCGCGCCCGCTTTGACCGCAGCGGCACCCAGCCGCGTACGGTCATCGTGGTCAAAGTGGCCGAAGCCTATTCCCAATGCGCCCGCGCGCTGCAACGCTCGGCGCTGTGGACATCGGGTGATCAATCGGCAGGCCTGCCCTCGGTCGGCCAGATGCTGCAAGAGGCCACAAGCGGCGAAATCGACGGTGCCACCTACGACGCAGAACGCGCCACCCGCGCCCATCTTGGCATGTGGTAACCCTGTGCCAAGGTGCGTGAATCACGCACCCTACCCCCGATTCAAAGGTGGTCTCCGCCGCGCCTCTTATCGAAATATCCCACGGGGTAAGACGCTGGTGATCTGCAAAGATCGGGCCGGACGCGGCTGTATGAACCCCCCGCCCTTCGCCCGAAAAGCCGCGCAAAGGTTAAAAATCCCCTAACGCCACCACCTCAAAGCTTGATCCGTAACAATAAAAAAAGGTCCCAAGTTGGGACCTTTTCATATCAAGCTGCCAAACCCTTGGCACCCATATCCAGAAACTTCTGCCGCCGGTCCTTGATCAAGGCATCCGGCTTCTTGCCCGCCAGATCCTTCAACATCGCCTCAATCGCCTTGCCGACCGCCTCGATGGTTTCCTTGCGCGCCCGCTGCGCGCCGCCCACCGGCTCTTTCACGATCCGGTCGATCACGCCCAGCTTTTGCAGGTCTTGCGCCGTCAGGCGCAGCGCTTCGGCAGCCTCCCGCATCTTTTCCGCGTCCTTCCACAAGATCGACGCGCAGCCCTCCGGCGAGATCACCGAATAGACCGAATGTTCCAGCATCGCGATCCGGTTCGCCGTGGCAAAGGCCACCGCCCCGCCCGACCCGCCCTCACCAATAATGACCGAAATCAGCGGCACGCCGATTTCCAGACATTTCGCGGTAGACCGCGCAATCGCCTCGGCCTGCCCGCGTTCTTCAGCGCCCTTGCCCGGATAGGCGCCGGGGGTGTCGATCAGGGTGATCACCGGCAGCCGGAAGCGGTCGGCCATATCCATCAACCGCACCGCCTTGCGATAGCCCTCGGGCCGCGCCATGCCGAAATTCCGCTCGATCCGCGATTTGGTGTCATGGCCCTTTTCATGCCCGATCACCATCACCGGCGTATCGTTGAAGCGCGCCAGCCCGCCCATCACGGCATGATCGTCGGCAAAGCCACGATCTCCGGCAAGGGGCGTGTATTCCGAAAACAGCGCCTCGATGTAATCCTTGGAATGCGGACGGTCCGGATGCCGCGCCACCTGACATTTCCGCCACGGCGACAGATCCTTGTACAGATCCTTCAGCATCTGGTCCGCCTTTCGGTCCAGCGCCTCGGCCTCTTTGGTCACATCCATTCCGGAATTGCCCCGCGCCATCGCGCGCAGTTCCTCCGCCTTGCCTTCAATCTCGGCCAGCGGCTTTTCAAATTCCAGATAGTTCATCAGCAACTCCAGCAAAGGACGCTTCTCTATATGGCCTTGGCAGGCCGAAAGTGCAACTCGGCAAAGCCTGTGCCGCCTGTCCCAGATTTTCGCTAAAAATCACGCCCGCCAGAAACAGCGACGCCCCGTGGCTGACCACGGGGCGCGCATCCTCCCGGTGTTGCGGCATCGGGCCTCCTCTCCCTTTGCCGCGCGGGTAATCCGTGTCGCATCTGCCTTACAAAGTGACGCAACGTCACGATGCATGCCCGTTCCGACAGCACTCTGTCAACGACAGAGTCACGCCCCCGCGATCATCTCGGACTGTTTCACGATGACTTCGGCCTGTTTGATCGAGGCAATGTCCACCAGACGGCCTTTATAGACGGTCGCGCCCTCGCCCCGTGCCTTGGCGGCCTCCATTGCAGCCAGAATCTCGCGCGCTTCGGCAACGGCCTGTTCCGAGGGGGTAAAGACCTCGTTGCTCAGAGCTACCTGTTTGGGATGGATCGCCCATTTGCCAACCATGCCCAGCGTCGCCGACCGGCGGGCCTGCGCGCGGAAGCCTTCGTCATCCGAGAAATCTCCGAAAGGCCCGTCCACAGGCAGAATCCCGTGGGTGCGGCAGGCGGCCACGATGGCGGCTTGCGCCCAATGCCACGGGTCCGACCAATGCCGCACACCTTCGCGCAGCATGTAGTAATTTTCCTGCGTGCCACCGATTCCGGTGGTCTGCATCCCCATGCTGGCGGCAAAATCAGCCGCCCCCAGCGACATCGCCTGCAAGCGCGGGCTGGAGGCCGCGATTTCCTCGACATGGGCGATGCCGGCTGCCGATTCGATGATGACCTCGAAGGAGATCGGCTTGGTCCGGCCCTTGGCGCGTTCGACGGCTGTCACCAGCGCATCGACCGCGTAAACATCCGCCGCACAGCCGACCTTGGGGATCATGATCTGGTCAAGCCGGTCGCCTGCTTGCTCCAGCAGGTCCACCACGTCGCGATACCAGAACGGCGTGTCCAGCCCGTTGATCCGCACCGACAGGGTTTTCTTGCCCCAATCGACGGTGTTGATCGCCTCGATGATATTCGCGCGGGCCTGATCCTTGTCGGACGGGGCCACCGAATCCTCAAGATCAAGGTTGATCACGTCCGCCGCGCTTGCCGCCATTTTCGCAAACAGCGCAGGACGAGAGCCGGGGCCGAACAACTGGCAGCGGTTCGGACGGGCGGGCGGGGCGGGTTGCAGGCGGAAGGACATGACTGGACACCTTGGCAAGTATGTTTCGCAAACTCTCGCCGTTTGGTTAGATTATTGCGCGCAGGTTCACAAGCGATATTCGCAGATGCAGCAATCCCGCGCCGCAGCGCCGCAGGGCAGTCTGCGCTTGCAGGCTGCGACAGGTTTGCCTCAGATAGGCGCAAAGCCCGACCGGAGGTAAACTTGATCACCGTTTCGCCCGACACTTTCCCGCTGGCGCAGGTCTTTACCATCTCGCGCGGGTCCAAGACCGAGGCGCGGGTGTTGACGGTGCGCGTGACCCGCGACGGGGTGACGGGGTGGGGCGAGTGTGTGCCTTATCCGCGCTATGGCGATACACTGGACAGTGTGACGGCGCAGATCGCGGCCTTGCCCGAAGGCATCACCCGCGAAGGCTTGCAGACCGCCCTGCCCGCAGGGGCCGCGCGCAATGCCGTTGACTGCGCGCTGTGGGATCATGCCGCCAAGGCCAGCGGGCGGCGGGTGTGGCAACTGGCGGGGCTGGCGGAACCAAAGCCCTTGGTCGTGGCATATACTTTATCATTGGATACGCCCGAAAACATGCGGGCGGCGGCAGCCAAGAATGCCCATCGCCCGATCCTGAAGATCAAACTCGGCACGCCCGACGATATGCGCCGGCTTGAGGCGGTGCGGGCGGGTGCGCCGAAATCCGTGCTGATCGTGGATGCGAATGAAGGCTGGACGCCAGAGGTTTACACCGATCTGGCCCCGCATCTGATCCGGTTGGGCGTGGCGTTGGTGGAACAGCCCTTGCCGCAGGGGGCCGATGACATGCTGGCCGAAATCGCGCGGCCCCTGCCAGTGGCGGCGGACGAATCCGCCCATGATGCCGCCAGCCTTGCCGCCCTGCGCGGCAAATATGACGTGGTGAACCTGAAGCTGGACAAGACCGGCGGGCTGACCGAGGCCCTGCGGGCGCGGGATGAGGCGCGGCGGCTGGGCTTTGGCGTGATGGTCGGCTGCATGGTGGGCAGCAGCCTTGCGATGGCCCCTGCCGTGTTGGTGGCCCAAGGTGCGGCCTTCTCTGATCTTGACGGGCCGCTGCTTCTGTCCCAAGACCGCCCCCACCCCCTGCACTATGATGATGCAGGCGTTCATCCTTCCACCGCCCAATTATGGGGATAAGCCATGACCCGCACCGTCTATCTGAACGGCGACTACCTGCCGGAAACCGAAGCCAAGGTTTCCATCTTTGACCGTGGATTCCTGATGGCGGATGGCGTCTATGAGGTGACCTCGGTTCTGGACGGCAAGCTGATCGACTTTGGCGGCCATTGTGTCCGCCTTGCGCGCAGCCTGTCGGAACTGGAGATGCAGAACCCCCATACCGAGGCCGAATGGCTGGAAATCCACCGCGCCTTGGTGGAAAAGAACGGCATCGTCGATGGCATGATCTATCTGCAAGTCACGCGCGGCAATCCGGGCGACCGCGATTTTGCTTATCCGTCCGCCGACACCAAACCGACGGTGGTGCTGTTCACCCAGAACAAGCCGGGGCTGGCGGAAAACCCGCAGGCCAAAACCGGTTACCGCGTGATCTCGATCCCCGATATCCGCTGGGGGCGGCGCGACATCAAGACGGTGCAACTGCTCTATCCGTCGATGGGCAAGATGGCGGCCAAGAAGGCGGGCGTTGATGACAGCTGGTTTGTCGAGGATAGCGCCGTGACCGAAGGCACCTCGAACAACGCCTATATCGTGAAGGGCAACCGGATCATCACGCGCCAGCTTTCCAGCGATATCCTGCACGGGATCACCCGCGCCGCCGTGCTGCGCTTTGCCGCCGAGGCACAGATGGAGGTCGAAGAGCGCGCCTTCACCATCGCCGAGGCCCAAGCCGCGGATGAGGCGTTCATCACCTCGGCCTCGGCCTTTGTGATGCCGGTGGTTGAAATCGACGGGGCGGCAGTAGGCACCGGCAAGGTCGGCGCAATCGTGCCGCGTCTGCGCGAGATTTATCTGGACGAAATGCGGAAAGCCGCGATCTGAGTCGTTTTGCGGTCTGGCCCGCACCAGACCGCAAACCCGATCACGCAGCGCCGGTTTCCGGGCCGGATCAGTCGGCGACTGTAATCGTCACCCATCTTGGATCGAAGCTTTGGGTATTGCCCAAAATCAGCCGCTCCACCCCGTCGATGCTGATCAGAACCCTGTTTTGCGCCGTATCCACAGCATAGGACAATTGGCCGCTTGGCGTGGGAAGACCGGCGTCATAGTTCAGGTGGATGGCCAAAGTGTCGAACAGCGGGTCGAAATCCTCGACCACCACAGGGGCATCGACGCTTTCGCTTTCTGCATAGACATGGAAGCTGTCCGCCCCGCTGCCGCCGGTCAGGCTGTCACCTGCGTCACCGGTCAGGGTATCTTGCCCGATGCCGCCCAGAAGCCGATCAGACGTCATCTTCTGATCCGGCGCTGTATCGCGGCTGGACAGGAAATCATTCCCCGAATCCCCGAAGAGCCAGACATTCCCGCCATCTGCCAGCAGAGTGTCCTGACCTGATCCGCTGTGAACTTCATCCAGATCCGTGGCAAGCGGTGCGGATTCATGGCCGACCCGATAGCCTTCATAAAGATCGTTGCCCGCACCCGTATGCACGAAATCGCTGCCCGCGCCGCCATAGATGGTGTCATCGCCACCATCCGAGTCCATATGATCATCGCCGGCAAAGCCGATCATGACGTCATTGCCGGCACCGCCCAGCAAGATGTCATTTTCTTCGGTCCCGATCAGTTGCTCTGGCAGATAGGTATCAACCACAAGATGCGGCAGAAGTTCGGCACCGGCCTGCCCCGAAAGGATCGCCACGACCTGATCATTATAGACCAATTCCAGATCCAGCCCATCCTCGGAATCGCGGGTGGTGATGGCGGCATCACGCAGACCGACGGGAACGGTGACGGTCACCTGCTCGCCGTCTTCCCAATCCGTGATCACGGCGGGACCGCCGCCTTGGGTCACGTAGAATTCGTCTTGCCACGCGCCGCCTGACATCGTGTCCCCGTTATCACCGATCAGGGTGTCATACCCATAGCCGCCATAGAGAATGTCCGACGAACCCGCCACGCCCGCAGGTTCGTCCCGCGCATCGATAAGATCCTGTCCCAGATCACCGCAGAGCGTATCGGCACCCTCGTCGTCGAACAGAATGTCATTGTCTGCACCGCCGCGCAGCAGGTCATCGCCTGCACCGCCCTCGGCCACATCCGCGCCTTCGGCCCCATAGATATGGTCGTTGCCAGTTCCGCCCAAGCCGTGATCATTGCCAGCGCCAAGCAAGATCGTGTCATTGCCGTCCAGACCCGCAACATAGTCATTGCCTTCCAGCGCGGTGATCGAGTCATCCGCCGCCGTGCCGACCATATTGTCACGGTCGTCCGAACCATCCATGTGATGGGGTTGAGGCAGGTCAGCCTCTGTGTCGCTATCGCCGCTTTCGGGAAATCCCGCCATCAGCAAGGGCAGCATAGCAAACAAGAACAGAAAAGACATTTCTAACCCCGTGTCCCCGCAATCGCATCACGCTTGTTGCGGCACCATCCTAAAGATAGCTTTTAGTCACCCGTTGGATAATGCGTCACGTTGATCCAGATCAATTTCAAATAGACTGTCTTGCGCTAACGGCGCGGATTTGCGGCAATTATGCAAGAACGCAACAAGCGCAGGCAATCACAGGCTGCAATCAATCCCGCAAGGGTTGTGCGATCAGATTTCGCGCAAGACTGCCGAGAGAATCAGGGACAGCCGCTCTGCCCATGCCGCCTGATGCTGCGGTGTGGCGATCAGATCGTTCCGCACCTCGATCAAGGTGTTGTGCCGACCATGCCGGAGCGCGTGGCGGTCAATGGCGTCACCCGGCAAGTGCCCTGCATAAGGCTCGTTATCGCCGATGCACAGGTCAGGCTGTTCCATCAGCCGTGCGATCAGCGGGCGCGACAGGCGATCATCCAGATGACTGTACAGCACCCCGACATGCCAAGGTCTGGGCGCACGGCCTTTCAGGCAGGGCGTAAAGGAATGCACGGCCAGAATGACTGTATCGGCATGACGCGCGGCCATCCGCGCATAGGCCGCATGATAGGGCCGGTAAAGCCGATCCAGCCGCCGTTCGGTCTCGGCGGCATCTGCATGGCGGTTGGTGGGAATTATCGTGCCGTCATACAGCTTCATCACCAGCGTCGGGTCATCTTCGCCGCGATTGGGGTCAATCACGAGCCGACTGAAATCGGAGCAGATCACAGGGCTGTCCAAGGCCTCTCCCAGCGCGCGGGCAAGCCCTGCCGCGCCCACATCCAAGGCGATATGCCGCGCCATATCCGCAGGCCCGATCCCAAGACTGCCCCCGCCAACCCAATCCGGCACGCGGTTCGACGCATGGTCGCAGGTTACCAACCACCGGCCGGGCCGATTCTCGCCGTAAATATGGTAAGCAGGCATGGTCCCCCCGTTACAGAAATGTCAGCGCTATCAATTATGCTGCATCTGCGCTATCCGCCAGTTGCTCCGTGTGCCGGATTGCGCCATAACACGCGCGGCCCACCACGAAAAATGAACGCGACGAAAAGGAACAAGGCATGAGACGCCTTCGGAACGTAAAGATCGTGGCCACTCTGGGCCCGGCCTCCAGCGACTATACTATGATCCGCGCGCTGTTCGAGGCAGGAGCCGATGTGTTCCGCCTCAACATGAGCCACGGCAGCCACGCCGAACAGGCCGCGCGCCATGCCATCATCCGGCAGGTCGAGGCCGATACAGGGCGCCCGATCGCCATTCTGGCCGACCTTCAGGGGCCAAAGCTGCGCGTTGGCACCTTTGCCAATCCGGCGGGCGAAGATCTGGCCGAAGGGGCGGATTTCCGCATGGACCTGTCCTCGACTCCCGGCGATGCAACCCGTGTGCAACTGCCCCACCCCGAGATTTTTGCGGCTTTGGAGGCAGGTGCCTCGCTTTTGGTCAATGATGGCAAGATCCGCCTGCGCGTCAAAGACTGCGGCAAGGATTTCGCCAATTGCGTTGTCGAAGTCGGCGGCACGATTTCCAACCGCAAGGGTGTGAACGTGCCAGACGTGGTGCTGCCCTTGGCCGCGCTGTCTGCGAAAGACAAGGACGATCTGGAGTTCGCCTGCGAGCTGGGCGTTGACTGGCTGGCGCTGTCCTTCGTGCAGCGCCCCGAAGATGTGATCGAGGCCCGTCAACTGGCCAAAGGCCGCGCGGCGATCCTGTCCAAGATCGAAAAGCCCGCCGCAGTAAAGGCCTATGACGCCATTCTCAGCGTGTCAGACGGCATCATGGTTGCGCGTGGTGACTTGGGCGTCGAACTGCCCGTCACCTCGGTGCCGCCGATCCAGAAGCGGCTTGTGCGCGGTGCACGCGCCGCGGCCAAGCCGGTGATCGTGGCAACGCAAATGCTGGAATCGATGATCGAATCGCCGGTTCCGACCCGCGCCGAAGTGTCCGACGTCGCCACCGCTATCTATGAAGGCGCGGACGCGGTGATGCTGTCCGCAGAATCCGCCGCTGGCAAATATCCGATCGAAGCCGTGACCACGATGAACAACGTGGCCCTCTCGGTCGAGAAAGACCCGACCTACCGTCAGGTGATCGAGGCCAGCCGCGTGATCGTCCGCGAAACCATCGCCGACGGCATCGTTGCCGCCGCCCGCGAAATCGCCGAAGCCACCAATATCAAGGCCATCGCCTGCTTTACCCAGTCGGGCAACACGGTGAACCTTGTGTCGCGCGAACGCCCGAACTGCCCGATCATCGCGCTGACGCCGCTTATGTCCACCGCGCGGCGCTCGGCGCTGATCTGGGGGGTGCACTCGGTCATCACCGAACCGCAGGAGCGCTTCAAAGGTGCTGTGCTTGCGGCAGTCCACGCCGCACGCGCCGACGGTTTCGCTGGGGCCGAGGATATGATCGTGCTGACTGCAGGCGTGCCGTTCAACGTCAAAGGCACCACCAACATCCTGCGCGTCGCCCCCTGTGATGAGCGGTTGATTTCCCGCGTCGATCCTGAATAGTCAAAGGATTGAATTTCAAACAGGAGGGCGCCGATGAACACCGATCTTTATCTGGTCATCGGTCTGGTCATCGGCGCCCTCTCGATCCCCTCGCTGCTTGGCGCATTTGCGGAAAGCCGCAGGCCACGCGCAGGGGCGATTCTCTTGCTTATCTCGGGTGTGCTGGTCGTGGTGGCAGTTACGCAAAAGCCCTCGGGCTATACTTTCGCCGAAATTCCCCATGTTTTCGTGCGTGTGATCGGCAGCTTCCTGCACTGACCCCTTGCACCCGCCCGGCCACCCGCCTATAGGGACGCTTCGAATATCCCGTGTTGCCGGCCAACTTGGCATGCCGAGCAACACCTGCAACCATGGAGATGGAAATGCCCAAGATGAAGACCAAGTCGGCGGCGAAGAAGCGCTTCAGCTTCACGGCCTCCGGTCGGGTGAAAGCCGGTGTTGCCGGCAAGCGCCACGGCATGATCAAACGCACGACGAAATTCATTCGTGACGCGTCCGGGACCATGATCCTGAACGATTCCGATGCGAAAATCGTCAAGAAATACATGCCCTACGACCGGTAAGGAGATCAGCATATGTCCCGCGTCAAATCCGGTAAGGTAACCCACGCCCGTCACCGCAAGGTGATCAAGGCGGCGGCTGGTTACTACGCCGCCCGCTCCACGAACTTCAAAACCGCAACGCAGGCCGTCGACAAGGCCAACCAGTATGCGACTCGCGACCGTAAGGCCCGCAAGCGCAACTTCCGCGCCCTGTGGATTCAGCGGATCAACGCCGCTGTGCGTCTGTTCGACATCGAGTTCACCTATTCGCGTTTCATCAACGGTCTGGCCAAAGCCGGCATCGAAGTGGACCGCAAAGTGCTGGCCGATCTGGCCGTGCATGAACCCGAGGCGTTCAACGCAATCGCCGCCCAAGCCAAAGCCGCTCTGGCCTGAGCTTTCGCGACAGACTTCAGGAAAGGCCCCGCTCCGGTGGGGCTTTTTCTTTTGCCGTTTCATCTTGGCCTAAATACTCCCGCCGGAGGCTCCCTGCATATCGGTAGGGCCTCCGGCGGGGAGTATTTAAGCCAAGATGATGCCCACGCAGCCCACTTGCATCCGCCCCCCTTCCCCGCTAGCACCAAGCGGCATTCCAAGGAGGCTTTCATGGACGCAGCTGACACGCTTAAGGCCAAATATCTGACCGCCGTCGCCAATGTGGCGGATGAGGCGGGGCTGGAAGAGTTGCGCGTGGCCGCCCTTGGCAAGAAGGGCGAGATTTCGGCGCTGATGGCCGGTCTTGGCAAGATGGAGCCGGATCAGCGCAAGGCCGCCGGTGCCATGCTGAACGTGCTGAAAGACGAGATTGACGCCGCCCTGCGCGCCAAGAAGGCCGCGCTTGGCGATGCCGCGCTGAATGAACGGCTGCGCTCGGAATGGCTGGATGTGACGCTGCCGGGCCGTCCGCGCCGTCAAGGGACGATCCATCCGGTCAGTCAGGTGATGGAAGAACTGACGGCGATCTTTGCCGACATGGGTTTTGCCGTAGCCGAAGGCCCGCAGGTAGAATCCGACTGGTTCAACTTCGATGCCCTGAACATCCCGCCGGAGCACCCCGCGCGACAGGAACATGACACTTTCTTCATGAACCGCGCCGAAGGCGATGCCCGCCCGCCGCATGTCCTGCGCACCCATACCAGCCCCGTGCAGATCCGCGCTATGGCCGAACAGGGCGCGCCGATCCGCGTCATTGCGCCAGGCCGCGTCTACCGCATGGATATGGACCAGACCCACACCCCGATGTTCCATCAGGTCGAAGGTCTGGCGATTGACCGCAACATCAGCATGGCCAACCTGAAATGGACACTTGAGGAATTCTGCCGCGCCTTCTTCGAGGTGCCTTCGGTCGAACTCCGCTTCCGCGCCAGCCACTTCCCCTTCACCGAACCCTCGGCAGAGGTGGACATCCGCTGCTCGTGGGAGGGCGGTCAGCTCAAGATCGGGCAGGGCGACAAGTGGATGGAAATCCTCGGGAGCGGCATGGTGCATCCCAAGGTGCTGTCGGCAGCCGGGGTTGATCCGACCCAATGGCAAGGCTTTGCCTTTGGCATGGGGATCGACCGGATTGCCATGCTGAAATACGGCATCCCCGACCTACGCGCCTTCTTCGAATCCGATCTGCGCTGGTTGCGTCACTATGGCTTTGCCGCGCTGGATATGCCGGACCTTGCTGGCGGGCTTTCGTCGTAAGGCAGCGCCGCGAAGGGTAGGGTGCGTGATTTCACGCACCTTTCGCTCACCAAGCGCCAGCCGTGCCCATTTTTTGCATGAGCATCAGATACAGCAGGATTGTCAGCCCAAGCAAAAGGCAGAAGCGACCAAGGTGTAAAGGTTTTCGGTCTTTCGGAAACGCGAGCATCTCATTCATGCGCCCCGTCTACACCATCCATTTCCGCAGATTGTGGCAATTCTTCAAGTGATCCCGAGACAGGCCGTTTCCCGAACGGAAACGCCCTGCCCCCGCTTCCCCTTTGCCGCCATTTACGCTAATTCCCGAACCGATATATCCCAAGGGGCTGCCAGATGAAATTCACCCTGTCATGGTTGAAAGATCACCTTGAAACCACGTCCTCGCTGGACGACATCCTTTACGCCCTCACCGATTTGGGGCTGGAGGTGGAAGAGGTTGTGAACCCCGCAGCGCGTCTGGCTCCGTTTACGCTGGCCAAGGTTGTGCATGCCGAAAAGCACCCAGATGCCGACAAGCTGCGGGTCTGTCGTGTGCTGACGGATGAGGGCGAAAAGCAGATCGTCTGCGGCGCGCCCAACGCGCGTGAGGGCATCACCGTGGTTTTGTGCAAACCGGGTGATTATGTGCCGGGCATCGATGTGACCTTGGGCGTGGGCAAGATCCGTGGCGTTGAAAGTCACGGCATGATGGCCTCGGAACGCGAGTTGGAGCTGTCGGACGAACACAACGGCATCATCGAACTGCCTTCGGGTGAGGTTGGTCAGAAGTTCATCGACTGGCTGGCGGTCAACCGCCCTGCCGCCGTTGATCCGATGATCCATATCAAGATCACCCCGAACCGCCCCGATGCGCTTGGCGTGCGCGGGGTTGCGCGCGATCTGGCTGCGCGCGGGCTTGGCACGCTGAAACCGCTGCCGATCCCTGTGATCAAGGGCGGTTTCGCCAGCCCTGTGCAGGTGGAAATCGCAGCAGACACCAAAGCCAAGGCCTGCCCGCATTTCGCAGGTCGCACCATTCGCGGCGTGACCAACGGCCCTTCGCCCGACTGGTTGCAAGCGCGGCTGAAGGCGATCGGCTTGCGCCCGATCTCGGCGCTGGTCGACATTACCAACTATTTCACATTCGGCCTCAACCGCCCGCTGCATGTCTTTGACGCGGCCAAGGTCAAAGGCAAGCTGCAGATTCATGCCGCTGCCGGAGGCGAGGAATTTGCCGCGCTTGATGGCAAGACCTACACCCTGCGCGCCGGACAGATCGCCATTTCCGATGATGCCGGCGTGGAATCCCTTGCCGGTATCATGGGCGGCGAGGTTTCCGGCTGCACGCCTGAAACCACCGATGTGTTCCTTGAATCCGCTTGGTGGGACCCGATCACCACCGCCACCACGGGCCGCGCGCTGAAGATCAACTCGGATGCGCGCTATCGGTTCGAACGCGGCGTTGATCCGGCCTTCACCCTACCGGGTCTGGACCTTGCGACGCAGATGATCCTTGATCTCTGCGGCGGAGAGGCCTCGGATCTGGCGCAAGACGGTGCGCCGGTGGATACAAGCCGCGCCTATCGCCTTGATCCGGCCCGCGTCATCAGCCTTGTCGGCATGGACATCCCCGAAGCCGAACAGCGCCTGACGCTTGAGGCGCTGGGGTTCACGCTGAACGGCGATATGGCCACCCCGCCGTCGTGGCGTCCCGATGTGCTGGGCGAGGCCGATCTGGTCGAGGAAGTCGCCCGCATCGCCTCGCTGACGCAATTGCAGGGCAAACCCCTGCCCCGCGCAGTGGCCGGTGTGCCGCGCCCGATCCTGACACCCCTGCAGGTGCGCGAACGCACCGCCCGCCGCACCATCGCGGCTCTGGGGTATAATGAATGTGTCACCTACAGCTTTATCGATTCCGCAGCGGCCACTCTGTTCGGTGGCGGGACGGATGCGGTAAAGGTTGATAACCCGATCTCGTCCGAGATGACCCACCTGCGCCCCGATCTGCTGCCCGGCCTGCTGCGCGCCGCTGCCCGCAATCAGGCGCGCGGTTTTGCAGACATGGCGCTTTTCGAGGTTGGTCCTGCCTTCCAAGGCGGCGAACCGGGCGAGCAGCACTTGCAGGCTGCTGGCCTTCTGATCGGCGCATCGGCGGCCCGCGATCCGCATGGATCACGCCGCATGGTTGATCTCTATGACGCCAAGGCCGATGCCGAGGCGGTGCTAGCCGCCATCGGCGCGCCGGCCCGCGTGCAGATCAGCCGCAAAGCCGCCGCTTGGTGGCATCCGGGGCGGTCGGGTGTGATCGGGCTTGGCCCCAACGTCATGGCGACTTTCGGCGAGGTGCATCCGCGGATTCTGGCTGCGATGGATGTCAAAGGCCCTGCCGTGGCCTTCACCATCCTTGTCGCCAATGTGCCGCTGCCCAAGGTGAAAACCCCGACCAAGCCCGCCTTGGTGCTTTCTGATCTTCAGGCGGTTGACCGCGATTTCGCTTTTGTCGTCGACAAGGGCGTCGAGGCTTTGACCGCCGTGAACGCGGCCACCGGGGCCGACAAGACCCTGATCGAGTCTGTGCGCGTCTTCGACCAGTTCACCGGCGAAAAGGCAGAGGCCCAGATGGGCGCGGGCAAAAAGTCCATCGCCCTGACCGTGCGCCTTCAGCCCACCGACAAGACCCTGACCGAAGCCGATATCGAGGCGGTTTCTGCCAAGATCATCGAAAAGGTCAGCAAAGCCACCGGCGGCACGCTGCGCGGTTAAAGCTTGGCGTGGGGCGCTGACTGCGCCCCACCGCTCAACGTTTCGGTTTGCGCCACGTTCCCAACCAAGCACCAATGCGCCCGAACACGCCCTTGGCGCGCCCTGCAGCAGCACCTGCCTGTGCCTCAACCCCGTCCCATGTCTCGCCCACCTCGGCGGCGGCGGGTTCGATCACGCGCTCAAGGAATTGCAGCCACATCCGGCGCAGCATGAACAGACCAAAGGCCAACGCGATCAGCACCACGATATTCACGTATGGGATGATCTGCACATCCGGCCCCGCGACCTCTTTCACCGAAACGGCATTCGGGTAGATCGACAGGAACGGGAACCGCCAGCCGTAATGCGTCACCGACACCCATTTCGGCGCGGCTTCCGTCGATTTCAGATTGCCCGCCTCGGCCTGCAAATTGCTGCTGTCATATTTGAAATAGGGCGGCCAGACCCAGCCGGTATCCTCATTGCGATAGACAATCACCGATCCGTCGGCATAGGTCGCATCGATAAAGCGGATGTCGCGGGTCGTGCTGGATTCCGCCGTGCCGGTATCCGGCGAGGCATAGGCCCAGGCATTTTCGGTTCCAACCGTGGTCAGGCGGTTGTAGGTGTTTGTAATCCTTACAATATCATGCTGCGGCAGCGTGTAATGCAGGAAACCCGCCACAAACAGCAGGACCATGATCTGAAAGGTCCGTTTGAGAAATTTCCACATCGGCAGCCCCTACTGATAGTTCACAAGATAGACCGTCACCGCAACAACGACGGTCGGGATGATATAGACTAACCAGATCAGCCGATGCCGAAGCCCGTGCCGATAGGCGTCCATTCCCGCCTTGATATACTCATCCCGGTCGCCTTCGACACCGCCCGCGTCGAATTTCTTTTCCAGCTTTTCGCGCCGCACCGAGCCTGAATAGATCGACACCAGCACGTAAACCACGGTCATGGCCATAAACCCGAACACTGCCAGCCGAATGATCGCAATCATGTCCGCCCCCCTACCACCGCACCCCAGGGCCCCACCAGATCGCGGGTTGGCTTGGGCGATTGCGCCCTCACATCCATCGACGGCTCTGGCCCGAACAGCGCTTCACGCGCGCCTTGGGCATCAACCTTGTATTCCCGCTCTAGAAAGTCCGCCACATATTTACGCTTGCGGTCCGACCACGCCGCATAGTGCGAATAGAATAACTCTTTGTGAACAATGAACATTTGCCGCACATCCATCGGGGCCAGCTCAGACAACAGCATGTTCACCAGATCACGATCCGGCCCCGCCGCCGCCCGCAGCGTGTAGAAATATGCGCGGTGTTCCGAGGTTATGCGCGGCCAGTCCCCCGCCCCTTCGACCCAACGCAACAGCGCGGCCAGCCCCAGAAATTCATCCGGCAGACTGTCGCCCAAGCGGTAAGCGATCTTTCGCAATTCGGTCCGCCGCGCATCACCGATTTCAAGCCCAAGGGCATCCGCCGCTTCGACCAGAATGAAATCCATCTTTTGCCGCAACACCCCCGCCGCATCCATCCCGCGCGCTTGCACGATGGGTTCGACCAGCCCGTTCCGCTCCAGCCAGTCGGCAATCTCGTTGCGCTGGCCGATATCCATCACGGGTGAGATCGGCATCACACCAAGGCTGTCGCGCGGCAGGGACGCAATCACACCGGGAAATTTCACCCCCCGAAAAACATACAGCCCGCCGAAATGGCTGGTCCAGAAACTGGGCTGCTGGAAGGTCATGGCGGGCAGCGAGATCGGCACCCGCGTCACATCGCCGGTCTTTTTCGCAAGCTCGATCATCTCGGCAATCAGGACATCATCCCGCCAACCATCCTGTTCGCTGCGAAAGCGGTCGATCAAACTGGCCAATTTATCGGCATCGGCCACATGACCGCCGATTGTATCAGCCTCGACAGTAATCTGGCGGATTTCCAAAAGCTTGGCGGGGCTGGACACTTCGTAAACCGAGTTCTGCAATTCCCCTGCCACCGCATCACGGGCGGTCAGGGCGAAAAGCTGGCTTTCGTTCTTTTCGATGAACTGCTGCAAGATCCCGCGCGAGGTGGAGAATTTCATGTTCAGCAAAGGCGCCGATTTCTGGCTGGTGGTCAGCAGGATGAATTGGCGGTTGCAACCGTTCGGATTCAAATAAAGGTCGTCTTGCAATTCGTCGCCGATCTCGGGGGAATAACCCGAGATGTCGATGTGGAAATCTTTTAACGCAGTCTGCTTGCCTGTCAGATGTTTCAGCGCACGGTTATAGCGTTCCACAAGTTGCGGAGATGACACCTCGACCAGATTGCCGAACATCAGGCCCTTTTCGATCAGGCGCTTCATCCCCGCCCCTCCAGATAGCGCCGTTTCGCCTCCTCCATCCGCCGCATATCGCGGACAGCGGTTTCGATGGCGACTTCATCCGATTTGTCGGCATAGCGGAATTCACTATCGGCGTAGCGGTTGATTTCCTGAATGACCATTTCAACCGTGATCGGTTGCATCAGCCCTTTGATCATCGCCAACTTGTCATCATAGGGTTTGAACAGGAACAGATCCGGATTTTCCATCCATTCATCCGGCAATTCGAAATCCATCGCCCGCACCTTTACGGCATCGGTGATGTTCTTGATTGCGCGGCCCGTAAAACGTTCATCCGCCTGCTGAATTGCTTTCAGATACGCCCCCAGTTTGGCCAGAGTATCCAAAGACCCCAAATCGCGCGACACCTGGTCCCAGACTTTCAAAAGCCCGTCTTCATGCGGCTTGGCATAGCCTTCAAAGCTGGCAGCCACCGCGCGCTTGATTTCCTGCGCGGCGAACAGGTCATGGTCGCCCAAGGGAATACCGTGGTTCTTGCCCAACAACAGCGCAAGAATATCGATATAATCCTCGCGGCTTTGCGGACCATCGACGAGAAAGCGCGCGCCAGCCCGCTGCCGCAGCGCGTCATCGACGTTTTCAGGGTAATTCGAGAACATGCCAAAGGTGCAATTTCCGCGCACCACAGTATTAGCACCGGCGAAAGCACCCATAAAAACCGCGGTAACCTCTTGCTGCCCTGCCGAGGATTGGCGATCCCCCCGTTTTCCGGCCACTTGGTCAATATCGTCAATCGTGCCAAACCCGATCACCGACGGGTCGATCACCGAGTCAATAAAAGCCTTGGCATTCTGCCCGGATTTGCCCTGATAGCTGTCGATCTGGTCGATTGAAAAGTTCTGGTAGCGGAAAGGATAGCCCGCGATCTTGCAGTACTCGTTCAACAGCCCCGCCATCATTTGAATAAGCGTGGTCTTGCCGGTGCCGGGTTTACCATCACCCATAAAGGTAAAGATAAACCCGCCCAATTCGGCAAAGGGGTTCAGCTTACGTTCAAAATCATAGGCCATCAGCATTTTAGCAAGCCGCAGGCTTTGATATTTGGCGATGTGGTTGCCGACAACATCGGTCGGCTTCTTGAATTGCATCGTCAGCGCGCCACCTTTGGCCGCGCGCGCGGGTTTGAAGCCGGAAATCGCCAGTTTGTCCGCCTCAACCCTCCACGACGAGGCTGTAAAGGCCCCCAGACGCGGCGCGGTTTCGGCGCGCAGGGCAACGCGGGCCATCAGCGCCTCGCAAAAAGCGGCGATCACGGCGGTCAGACGCGGTTCATCGGTGGCCAGCAGGCCGATGTCCTGATCCAACTCCCACAGCGCACCTTGCAGCGCGAGGGGCGCATTGTCGGTCAAAACCTCGTCCACCGCGCCGACCTCGACGGTCAGCGACCCCAGTTGCGGAGCCAACAGAAAAGCGGTGGCATTGGCAAAAGTGTAAAGCGTCAGCAGCGCCTCGGCAGCCAGCAACTCGGTAAACTCGGCCCGTCGCAGGTCTGGCACGCGCCCTTCCAGATTGGCTTTTTTCAACTCGGCCAAGCCCGATTGCGCGGCAAAGGTTTCCCCCATCGCCAGCGAAATCGCCAGACCTCGCCGCAACGCATGCAGCGCCGAGGCCTGCGCGGGCGAAATCAGGCCATCACCCAAACCTTCGACCCGCTCCACCAGACGAACGCCGCCGGGACGTGCGGTTGACCGCGCCGCCATCCCCGGCACCGTCGAGCGAAACCTTGGCCGCGTGCCAATTCCGGCAGAGCGTTCCGGCGCAGGCGCATCCACCGCCTTGGCCAGACGGGGCGCGTGATCGAAGCCAGTCAGCAGACCAAGCGCCGCGTCATACTGCGCGCGGATCGTGTCTTCCCGAAGTTCCATCGTGTCACGCGCGCCGGTCATATTGGCCTCTTACAGCTTGTCGGCAATCGGGCATTTCGCCAGATCACCCCCACAATTCAACGGCTTGCCCGAAGCCTTGGGCGCAATGCTGGCCGCGTGGACGCAAAACGGCACCGCAACCCGCTTGGGTGCAAACTCCTTTGCCCCCGGAAAATGCGCGTTGGCGCGTTCGATCTTGAATTCGGTCCGGTAGAACTGGCATTTCGTCATTGTCTTATCCTTTGGTTATGCCGGAATGATCCGGCCGCCTTCCCCCACCACGAATTTCTGCACATCGCGGAGTCCGGCGGGGTTAAGCTCTGCCAGAACCTGATAGGGCCTCTCGGGCAGGATCACCATGCGTTCCGTCTTGGTGGCGCCGGTATCGGCCCCGTTAAACGGATCAAGCCGGAACACCTGACGTTCCGCGGTCGAAAACCAGCCGTCTTTCACCTCTTCCTCGCGGTCCGAGATCAGGTCTTCGACCGTCCAGACCATCGCCCAGTCATCGCCATCGGGGGCCTGGGCATCGGCCAGAACCTGACTGATCGGGCCGGATTGCAGCGTGAAATCGTGGCTGTGCATCGGGCCAAGCGTGATCCGGCGCAAGCGTTTCGGGTGGGTTTCGGGGAAGTCTTTGTCAAAACCTTGGGCGATGGTCAGCAGTTTCAGCCCGCCCAAGGATTGCGCCATCAGATGCGATTGCACCAAAGGCCAGCGGCGATCATCGTTCGGCAGGGGCTTCTTGCCGCTGTCCTCGACATCCATCAGGTAGACAACCGGCAGGTTGGCTTGGGCATCATAGACCGCCCAATGCACCAGATAATGCCGCCGGTCACCCTTGTCCTCGATCCATTGCGCATCGGGGTCGTTGCGCGCCCAGAACAACCCGCCCGCCGCCAGTGATTCATAGTAAAGCCGCTGTGACAGGGCGAATTGCAACTGCACCGGCACGGCCAGATCCCGCACGATCTGGCGCACCATGCGGTCCTTGAGTTCGGTTTCCGAGGCCATGCCGCCCAGATGCTTGTCCACCTGCGCCGCATCCAGCGCCATCACCATTAATTCCTGCGCCACCGGAAAGCCGGAATCGTGCCTGTCAAACGTCAGGCGCGGAGACCCTTCGGCCCGCCCCGTCATCAGGTATTTGTGGCTTAACGCATCAAAGGTCGCTGCCAGCGCTGTCAGATAGCGGCCCAAGGTGCGCGCCTCGGTCCGGGTCAGTCGGCCTTCGGATTCCACCTCGCCCGCCACCCGCAACAGATGGGCGGTGATGCGATCAAACTTGGCAAAATAGCGCCGCGCCGTCAGCGTGTCATACAACTCCATATGGTCGCTGGTCAGCGCGTCCTTCACATCGGCCACGGCCTATTCCCCGTATGCGTTCTTGTCGTGCTTTTCGACGATCTTGGCAAAACGGCGGGCAAAGCGTTCGTCGGCCTTGGCTTTTTGCTCCAGCACCTGCCGCGCAAAGACCATGTGCTGCTCGTGGCTTTCCAGCATGTCGGCCATCTTGTCATTGGTAGCAGCGCCGATCGCAGCCATGGCGGCCTGCGCCTCTTGGTCGGTTTTCACGCCGATTTCGTTGATGCGGTGGGCCACGTCCTGCTGCTGGGCGGTTTTCAGGCTGCTGGTCAGCGCATCATACAGCACCACGCGCTGCTTGGTATCCGTCTGCAGCTTGTTGATCAGCACAAGCTGGGTGGCGGCCTGATTGGTCAGGCTATCGACCCAAGTCTTGCCCTTTTCGATATACCGTTCAAGGGTTTGGCTTTTGGCAAGCTGCACCTGCTCATCCTGTACAAGCGCATTGTAGCGCGCGTTCAGCCCCGCCAGATCGGTTTCAAGCTTGGTTCGCACGGCGGCGTCCTGTTCGACGCTGATCTTGTTTTCCAGCTCGATGATCTTGGGGTCCATCGTGGTGATCTCGGCCCGCACGGATTCCAGCGCTGAAACGGTGGTTTCTCGTTCGGTCAGCGTGTCGCCCAAATTCACCTCGACCCGCGTTTTCTGCGTGTTCAGCAGATCAAGCTGGCCCTGCAACAGCCGCACAATCACATCGGATTTGGCAATCAGATCCTGCAATTTCGTATCAATCGAGGCCGTCCGCAGCCGCTCCTGCCGCATCGACTCCGATTTCGCATTGGAGAAAATTCCAACAAAGCTTTCCATACCGGTCTTAGAGCGCATCTCGTCGAAGTCCTTCGAGAACCCCGCAGTCACGTCATCCAGACCCATGATCAGTTCCGCGATATTCGCGTTCATCACGTCGGTATGCTTGTTCACATCGTCCAGCGTCGCGTTTTCGATGTCGATAGCAGCCTCGCCCGCGTCAAGTTTGGCCCGCGCCGCCTCAATCCGGCCTGTTACCTCGGAAATCTTGGCCTGCGCTGCGGCAACCTGTTTCTGGCTTTCCAGAATCTGCGTCTCGAAATCGGCCATCTGATCCTCCGTTTGAACCTGCGTCACAATATATGAATGTAAATCCCGATTACATCCACCGGTCGTGGAAATAAGGCGGCGCCCCATGACCGATCATACCATCCTTGCCCAAGTCTATCCCCTCGCCAAGACCTGATTGGGTCAGGACAAGACGGGACAGCAGGTTCGGCAATCGTTTTCCGCAGGAGAATCCGGTCAGACCGGGATATTGTCGATCAGGCGCACGCCGTCCAGCCAAGCCGCCGCCAGCATCCGGCGCGGGCGGCGCGGATCATCCGAGGGCATCAGCGTTTCGGCATCGCGCAATTCGATGTATTCGACCCTCTCGAACCCTGCCGCGCGCAGCTTTTCGGCGGCCTCGCGGATCGCCATGCGGTCAGATTGACCGGCGCGAATATCCTCGGCCGCCACAGTCACCGCCGCATAAAGCACAGCCGCAATCGCGCGGCCTTCAGGTGTCAGACGCACATTGCGCGACGACATCGCCAGCCCGTCCTCCTCGCGGATGGTTTCACAGCCCACTACCTCGACCGGCAGGTTCAGATCGCGCACCAGCTTCAGCACCACCTGCAACTGCTGCCAATCCTTCTGGCCGAAATATCCGCGATCCGCCTCGGTCATTCCGAAAAGCTTGGTCACAACCGTGGCCACACCGTCAAAATGGCCCGGACGCATCCGGCCTTCCAGCGGCTCGGACACGCCGCCCACTGAAACCGTGGTGGCAAACCCGTCGGGATAAACCTCGTCCACCGAAGGCGCAAAAACCACATCAACCGGCACATGCGACAACAGCGCCGCATCGGCCTCCAAAGTGCGAGGGTATTTCTTCAGATCGTCGGGGTTGTTGAACTGTTTGGGATTCACGAAAATCGTGGTGATCACGCGGTCACATTCCGCCCGCGCGCGGCGCGCCAGCGACAGATGCCCGTCATGCAGCGCGCCCATGGTCGGCACGACGCCCACCATTTCCCCAGCGCCCCGCCAAGCCCGCACCTTTCGACGCAATTCGGCAACGGTGTGGACGATCTCGGTCATGGCTTGTCTTTCGTGGGCAAAACATCGGCAAAGCCGTGTTCGTCGGCAGGGAAGGCACGGGCGCGCACTTCGGCGGCATAGGCGGCAATCGCCTGATCGGCGGCCTGCCCCAATTCGGCATAGCGTTTCACAAATTTCGGACGGAATTCAGTGAACAGGCCCAGCATGTCATCGACCACCAGCACCTGCCCGTCACAGTGAACGCCCGCGCCGATGCCAATCGTCGGAATCGACAGGATTTGCGTGATGCGTGCCGACAGGCCGACCGGCACCTTCTCCAGCACCACCGAGAACGCCCCTGCCGCCTCAACAGCGCGCGCATCCTCGACCACGGCCTCAGCCTCCCCCTCGCGGCCAACCACCTTATAGCCGCCCAATGTGTTCACCGATTGCGGCGTCAGGCCGATATGCGCCATCACCGGCACGCCGCGCTTGGTCAAAAACGCAATGGTTTCAGCCATATGCGCGCCGCCCTCCAGCTTGACCGCAGGCGCGCCGGTTTCCGCCATCAGGCGGGCAGCGTTGCGATAGGCCTGCTGCGGGCTTTCCTCATACGATCCGAACGGCATGTCGATCACCGCCATCGCGCGCGACAGCCCACGCACCACCGAACGGCCATGCAGGATCATCATCTCCATCGTGACGCCAAGCGTGCTTGGCATGCCATGCAGCACCATCCCCACCGAATCGCCCACCAGCGCAATATCGCAATGCGGATCGACCAGCCGCGCCACCGGCGTGGTATAGGCCGTCAGCACCACCAAGGGCGCCTGACCCTTGCGGGCGCGGATATCGGGGGGCAGCACGGGGCGCAAAGCCGAGGTGGCACTCATGTCAGGCAAGCTCCGCGCTGATCTATTCCTGCCCAGTATAAAGGCACAGCCCTGTCGGGACAGCAAGAATATTACGCTGCACTGCGGCGCGGCCAGCCTCTTGACCTTGGCGGCCCCGCAAGGCGCTATAGGGCCAACAGATAGGAGCATTCATGAGCCTGCTAACCCGCGTGACCCGTGACGGCATCACCCCCGAAATCACCCGCCCCGACGCGGCACGTCTGATCGAGGGCGATCCGGTTCACACAACATGGAGCGTGGAAGAACGCGGGTCCATCTACAGCGGGCTGTGGCAATCCACGCGGGGCAAGTGGCGCACGTCCTATACAGAATGGGAATATGTCTACATCCATTCCGGCCATTCTGTGCTGACCGATGAAAACGGCACAGTCACCCACCTGAGGGCGGGTGACAGCTATATCATCAAACCGGGCTTCAAAGGCACTTGGGAAGTGCTGGAAACCACGTTGAAAGACTACGTGATTATTGGCTGATCCCGGCCAGCACAGTCTGGGGGGCCGGCGGGCAATCCGCCGGTGCAATCCCCTGACGCCTGCACTTTGCCAGCCGCTTTTTCTCGGCCTTCTCGAACTCTAGCGCGGCTTGTTCGGCGGCAATCGCCTCTTGCTCGACGCGCCGCGCCTCTTCTTCGGCAATTGCAATCAGGTCGGCAGCCTTTTTGGCGACGTTCACCGGCGTATCCGGCACCGCACGGCCATAGGCATCTTCCATATAGGGGCCTTCAGCCTCAAGGCTTTCCTCAAGCGAGCGCACCTTCACCCGCGCGCCCATCTCGACCCGCTCGAACAGATCCATCGCGTCTTGGTTGAACAAGCGGATGCAACCCGCACTGGTGGCATGGCCGATGCTGGAGTTCTGGATGGTGCCGTGGATACGGAACATCGAATCGCGCCCGCCGCGATACAGATACATCGCCCGCGCACCCAAGGGGTTATCCAGACCGCCAGCGCGACCGCCCGCGTATTCCGCGTAAAGATCGGGCCTTGTCCGCAACATATTGGCGGTAGGCTGCCAGCTTGGCCACTTTTCCTTGCGCCCGATCACACCCGAGCCACGGAAAGCCAAACCTTCACGGCCCACCGCTATGGCATAGCGGATCGCCCGGTTGCCCTCCAAAACAAAGTAAAGCCTGCGGGCGAAGGTATCCACCACAATGGTTCCGGGCTTTTCGTCGCCTGCATAATCCACCTCGACGCGGGCCTGACCCCCGGCAAGATGCTGCGGCTCGACTGCTTCGATGAAGAACCCTTCATCCTCGACCGCTTCGTAGCCGGGTGTGATCACCGGCAATTGCGGCTCTTCGGCTTTGGGCGCGGCACAAGCCGCAAGAATGGAAAGCGCCAAAAGCGCCATAATGCGAAGAACAGGGCTTGTCACAGCAGAGACTCGGAATTGCATCGGTTAACGGCACCTAGCGCGTGACTCCGCCCGCCCGTCAAGTCCCCTGTCGCCCTTGAAAATAAGAAACCCTCTGGCGTTGCCGCCAAAGGGTGATTCATGCCACATCTTTTGCACCTTCGGGGAAAGGATGCCGCGTTCCGCTCATCCTCTTTGCCCAAATATCCCCGCCGGAGGCTCCGTCGCTTATGCCGGAAACCCTCGGCGGGAAGAAAAGGACAAACCGACCCCTTAGCCCACGATGTTGAAATCGGGACCGTAGGGGTATTTCGTGATGTCTTCGTTGCCATCCTCGGTGATGATCAGGATGTCATGTTCACGATAGCCGCCCGCGCCCGGCTGGCCTTCGGGAATGGTCAGCATCGGTTCCATCGAGATCACCATCCCCGGCTCCAGCACGGTATCGATGTCCTCGCGCAGTTCCAGACCAGCCTCGCGGCCATAGTAATGCGACAGCACCCCGAACGAGTGGCCATAGCCGAAAGTGCGGTATTGCAGCACCTGATGCTCTTCGAAGAAGGTGTTGATCTTGTGCGTCACCTCGGCGCAAGAGGCACCGGGTTTCAGCAGGCTCATGCCATATTCATGCGCCGCGACGTTGATCTCCCAGATCCGGCGGCTGGCGGCATCGACCTCGCCCACGAACATCGTGCGCTCCAAAGCGGTGTAATAGCCCGAGATCATCGGGAAGGTATTCAGCGACAGGATATCGCCCCGCTTCAGCTTGCGCGAGGTCACGGGATTATGCGCCCCGTCCGTGTTGATGCCCGACTGGAACCAAACCCAGGTATCGCGGTATTCGGCATCGGGGAAGCGTTTGGCAATCTCCAACTCCATCGCGTCACGCCCCGCCATGGCGATATCCAACTCGCGCGCGCCTTCCTTGACGGCCTCGCGGATCGCATAGCCACCGACATCGGCCACAGCCGCGCCGTTGCGGATCATGATCAATTCGGCGGGCGACTTGCTCATGCGCTGGCGCATAGTGGCGGGGGCGATATCGACACCGCGCTTGGGCTTCAGGAAATGGTTCAGCTTTTCCGATTGCAGCAGCGTCAGATGGTCGGCCTCACAGCCGATCACGCGGCCTTCCCCCGTTACAGACAGGATCGCACGCCAGTAATTGTCACGCTGCCAGTCGGTGTAGGTGATGTTGTCGCCATGGCAACGCCGCCACGGCTGGCCCGCGTCAATCCCCGCGCTGATCGTCACCGATTGCGTCGGCGTCACCACCAGACCATAGGGACGCCCGAACGAGCAATAGAGGAAGCCCGAGTAATAGGCGATGTTGTGCATCGAGGTGAAGACGCAGGCATCAACCCCCTGCACCTCCATCAACTCGCGCAGATCGGCAAGGCGGGTGTCATATTCTTCGGCAGCAAAGGGCAGCACCCGGTCGCCTTGGTGGAAACGGTATTGTTGCGGACGTTCCGTCATATCAGACCTCATGGCTGGGGTCCGACCCATATGCGGCACGGAACCCCGAAAGGTCCCGGCGTGCAGGACGAAAGCAGGACTGGCCTGCAAGCGGCGGGGCTTCCCCCTTGTGGCGACGCCATCGCCACGGCTCATTTATAGAATGACCTGAAGCGCAGGTTTTAGCAAGCCTCTTGCGATGCGGATTTGCGCCCCCATCTAACACCAGCATGGAAAAATGGAGAAGCCGATGCGTTGCCCTGTCGATAACGAAACCCTTGTCATGGCCGACCGGAACGGAGTCGAGATCGACTATTGCCCCAAATGCCGCGGGGTCTGGCTGGATCGTGGAGAGTTGGACAAGATCATCGACCGCGCCGCCGGAACCTCCGAGCCTGTTGCCCGCTCTGCCCCGCGTGAAGCGGCCCCCGTCTATTTGCCCGAACCGCCGCGTGCCGCGCCCCAAACCTACCGCGAAGAACCACCGCGCCGCCGTGACGACGACGACGACGATTACCACCGCGGCTACAAGAAGAAACGACGGGAAAGCTTTCTGGGCGATCTGTTCGATTTCTGACTGGCAAAGGTGCGTGCAAGCACGCACCCTACCCCACCTTCTGCAAAGGTGTGTGCTGGTGAAAGGATGAAAACGGCCACTCGGTTGCCGTCTCAACCAGCCCGTGCAGCACCGGATCAGTGCGGCAAAACCGCATATGGGCCGCGTAATCCTCATCGTTGCGAAGATGATGCTCCCAGAACCGGCGCTGCCAGACCCCGCGCTCGGAGCGCAGCTGGTGGCTGGCCCGCGCAACACCGCGTGGCAAGCCCATCGAGAACCGCGCCTTGATCAGACGCCAGCGGGTGGCGTAGTCGCCATCCCCCCAAGGCATCGTCCATATCGCATGCAGATGATCGGGCAAAACGACCCATGCATCGATCTGGAACGGCCGCTCCGCCCGCGTCAGGCGCACGGCCTGACGCAAACGCTCGATCTCGCGCAACAACAGATCATCCCCGCGCCGCGCAAGGGCTACGGTGAAAAAGATGCTGGCGGCTTTGGATTCGGGGCGCAAATAGTGTGACATGGCCCAAGGCTGCCACGACAAAGTTAACAAAACCTTAGAACGATATTTTCGGCAAAGCCCGCGGAAACAAAATGTTCCGCCCATCCTCTTTGCAAAAATATCCCCGCCGGAGGCAACCGGCCCCTGCGCCACTCCCGCCGCCGCGCAAACCGGCACAGGCTTGGTGCGAAGGGTAGGGTGCGTGATCCTCACGCCCCCTTAAACGCAGGTCACACAGACCGCGTAATCCCGCCATCCACGCGCAGGTTCTGCCCCGTGATATAGCCCGCCGCATCCGAAGCCAGAAAGCTGACAGTTCCCGCGATTTCCTCGACACGGCCATAGCGGCCCATCGGGATGCGGCTGCGGAATTCTTCTTTCTCGGGCAATGAGTTGATAAAGCCCGGCAATATGTTGTTGATGCGAATGCCTTGCGGCGCATATTTGTCGGCATAAAGCTTTGTAAATGCGGCCAGACCTGCCCGCGCAACGCCACTGGTCGGGAAGGCGGGATCAGGCTCGAAGGTGGCGAAAGTGGTGATATTGATGATCGACCCGCCACTGCCCTGCGCCTCGATGATCGGGGTGACGGCCCGAATAGGGCGCACGGCGGACAGGAAATAGATGTCGATGCCCTGATGCCAGCCCTCGTCGGTGATATCAAGCAGCGCCGCCCTTGGTCCATGTCCGGCCGAGTTCACAAGCACATCGATCCGCCCAAACCGCGCCATCGTCACATCGACCAACCGCTGTACGTCGTCGCCGGACTGGTTCGACCCAGTGACCCCAACCCCGCCCAAAGACTGTGCAAGCGCCTCGCCCTTCCCCGACGAGGACAGGATCGACACCGCGAACCCATCCGCCGCCAGACGCCGCGCCGCAGCCGCCCCCATGCCGGACCCGCCTGCCGTAATCACCGCAACTTTTTGCATCCTCATCCCCTTTTTGTGCTTTGCTGACGATGGCACGGGCTTGGGGCAGGCTCAAGCCGGGGGGCTGTCTGCCCCCCACAGGATTTGCTGCACAAATCCTTCCCCCCGAGGATATTTTTGCAGAGAGGATGCCATGCGGAACGGAGTACGGAACCTGATTACCGATGTGCCGGGGCTGCGGGTGGGCAACGCGCAGGATGCGGGCTTGCGGTCCGGCAGCACGGTTTTGCTGGCAGACCACCCGTTCGTGGCGGCGGTGAGCCTGATGGGCGGCGCACCCGGCACGCGCGAAACAGATCTGCTGGCCCCCGACCGACTGGTGCAAGAGGTGGATGCGCTGGTGCTGTCGGGCGGATCGGCCTTTGGGCTGGATGCCTGTTCGGGGGTGATGGAGGGTCTGCGCGCGGCGGGGCGGGGCTTTGCCGTTGGTCCCGCCCGCGTGCCAATCGTGCCGGGGGCGATCCTGTTCGATCTGCTGAACGGGGGCGACAAGGATTGGGCGCGCAACCCTTATGCCGATCTGGGGCGGGCTGCGTTTGAGGCCGCCGGGCCAGAGTTTGATCTGGGCAGCGCAGGCGCGGGCTATGGCGCAATGACGGGAACATGGAAGGGCGGGCTGGGCTCTGCCTCGGCTGTGTTGCAGAACGGCATGACGGTGGGTGCGCTGGTGGCCGTCAATGCTTTGGGGTCGGCCACGGTGGCAGAGGGGCCGCAGTTCTGGGCGGCCCCTTGGGAGATGGGCGCAGAGTTTGGCGGTTTGGGCATCGCCACAGGCCATGATCCGATGCATGAGCCACCCCTGACCAAACGACGGGGCGAGGCGACTACGATTGCGATCGTGGCGACCGATGCCGCCCTGACCCAAGCGCAGGCGCAGCGCATGGCGGTGGCGGCTCAAGACGGCATGGCGCGGGCGCTGGTGCCGTCGCATACATTGCTGGATGGCGATCTGGTCTTTGCCGCCGCCACCGGCGCGCGGGCCTTGGCCGATCCTATTGCCGACAGTTTCGCGCTTGGCCATGCGGCGGCCTGCTGTCTGGCACGGGCGATTGCGCGGGCGGTCTATCTGGCACGGACGATGGCAGGGGATGTGCAGCCTGCGTGGCACACCCGCCACGGGGCGGCCTGACTTACCAGCGGTTCAGCGCGGCCTCATCCTCGCCTTTGGCGGCGACCCAAGTGGCCCCGTCGGCCGAAAGTTCTTTCTTCCAGAACGGCGCGCGGGATTTCAGGTAATCCATCAGGAATTCCGCCGCGGCAAAGGCATCGGCGCGGTGCGGTGCCGCCGTGGCAACCATCATGATCGCCTCGCCCCCCGCCAGCCGCCCGTAGCGGTGGATCACCAAAGCATCGACCAGCGACCAGCGCGCCTTGGCCTGATCCATGATCGCGGCAATCGCCTTTTCGGTCATGCCGGGGTAATGCTCGATCTCCATCGCGGCCAGACTGCCGCCATTGTCGCGCACAAGGCCGGTGAAGGTGACAACCGCGCCCGCCCCTGCGACATGCGCCGCAAAGGCGTTGGATTCAGCCCCCAGATCAAAGGCTTCGGCCTGAACCGACAGGCGCATGTCAGCCCCCTGTCATCGGTGGGAAAAACGCCACTTCACGCACGCCTGCCAAGGGTGCATCGAAAGAAGACAATTCCTGATCCAAGGCCACCCGCAGCGCCGCCAGATCGGAAAACGCCAGCGCATAGCGTTCTTCGCGCGCGGAAAGTTCCGCGATCAGATCGGCCACGGTTGCGGCATCGGTCTGCACCTTTTCGCGCGGCAGCCCGATACGTTCGCGCACCCAAGCGAAATAAAGCACGTCGATCATGGGTCTTCCCGCAGAAACGGCAGCGATTTCTTGAAGTAATCCAGCCCCGTCATCGCCGTCAGCAAGGCCGCAACCCACATCAACACCAAGCCCACGTCCCCCGCGACCGAGGCGCAATCCCGCCGGCCACAGGCGCGGATCGGGTCGGCAATGCCCTGCACAACGGCCTCGGCATATTGTTCGGGGGTCATGCCCTGCATCGCCACGCCGTTCAGATATTCCAGCCCCGTGCCAAGAAACAGCACTGCTATCGCCACCATCTGCGCTGTGGTCTTCCACTTGGCCAGTTTGGTGACTTTTAGCAGCCCCGCCTTGGCCCCCAGAAACTCGCGCAGGCCCGAAACGAAGACCTCGCGGAACAGGATCACCGTGGCGGGCAGGATCAGCCACGGGTTCATCCCCGAATAGCCGGTCAGCACCATGATGGCGATCACCACCATCGCCTTGTCGGCGATCGGGTCCAGCATCGCGCCGAACTTGCTTTCCTGCTTCCACAATCGCGCCAGATAACCGTCGAACCAATCGGTGATCGCCGCCCCGATGAACAGCGTCAGCGCGAACCAGTCGGCCCAAGGGCGGTGGAAATACAAGAACATCACCGCCACACCGGGCGCCGCAAGCAACCTTAGAACGGTCAACGAGTTCGGGATCGTCCATTTCATGCCGAATAGCTAGCCGATGCGGTGGCATTGGGAAAGGGGGAACGCGCAGGGTCCGTCTACGCCGCGCCATTCCTGCGGATCGGATGATTCTTTTTCCTTACCCCTTGTGCGAAACAGATAAAGAGCGCATGTGTGGGGGGCGAAAACGCTATCTATCGAAAAATCTGTCTCCTTGCGGTCTCAGTTCTCGATCTTGACGTGACTGAGCCAAGCTATCGCATTCTGCGGATGGCACACCAAAACTAGGAGATCCACGATGGCTAATGGCACCGTGAAATGGTTTAACGCAACCAAAGGATTCGGCTTTATCGCACCGGCAAACGGCAACAAGGACGTTTTCGTCCACGTTTCCGCTATGGAGCGCGCTGGCATCCACAAGCTGGACGACGGCCAAGCAGTTACGTTCGACATCGAATCCGGCCGTGACGGTCGTGAGTCGGCTGTGAACCTCGCACTGGCATAATGCCGGCGCAGGACTGAATTTTCAGTCCGAACCAAGAATTTGAAACGGGGGTGGCGCAAGCTACCCCCGTTTTGCATTGTGCAAACGCATCACAGAACCGCCGCTTGGGACGGGAGTGCCGATCAATCCGGTTCAGATCAATCGGCGTCTGCCTTACCCCTTGGTGCTGAAGAAATCGCTGATGGCTTTGGCCATCGCTTCGGACACGCCCGGCACGGCCATCAGATCCGATACCCCTGCCCGCGACACCGCCTTTGCCGATCCGAAATGCGCCAGCAGCGCGCGTTTCCGCACCGCCCCAACCCCCGGAATATCGTCCAAGGGTGTGGCAGAGACTGCCTTGGCCCGCTTGGCCCGATGCGCGCCGTTCGCCCAGCGGTGAGCCTCGTCGCGCAGGCGCTGGATGAAATACAGCACCGGATCATTGCGCTGCAAAGCCATCACCGGCATCCCCTGCCGGTAGAATTCTTCCTTGCCTGCGTCGCGGTCAATGCCCTTGGCAACGCCGATCATAGCAATGTCATCCACGCCCAGTTCGGCCAGAATCCCGCCCACCGCCGAAACCTGCCCCGCCCCGCCGTCGATCAGCAAAAGGTCCGGCCAGGCATCCGACTTGCGGTCAGGGTCTTCTTTCAGCAGCCGTTCAAAGCGCCGCGTCATCACCTCGCGCATCATGCCGAAATCGTCGCTGTTCTTTCCGGCATCGGATTTGATGTTGAACTTGCGGTATTGCGATTTCAGGAAGCCCTCGGCCCCCGCCACAATCATCCCGCCCACCGCGTCCGCGCCTTGGATATGCGCGTTGTCATAGACCTCGATCCGCGTGGGCGCGCCGTCCAGATCGAAAGCCTCGGCCAGCCCCGCCAGCAGTTTGTTCTGCGTCGAGCTTTCCGACATCTTGCGCGCCAGACTTTCGCGGGCGTTCCGCACCGCGTTTTCCACCAACTCGGCCTTCTCGCCACGCTGGGGGATGGCAATCTCGACCTTGCGGCCCGCGCGTTCCGACAAAAGGTCGGTCAACAGATCCTCGTTCTCGACCCCATGCGACAGCAAGATCAGGCGCGGCGGCTCCTTGTCGTCATAGAATTGCGCCACAAAGGCTTCGAGGATTTCCGCCTCATCCGCGCCCGCGCCCGTGCGAGGGTAGAAGTCGCGGTTGCCCCAGGACTGGTTGGCGCGGATGAAGAACACCTGCACACAGGCCTGCCCGCCCTCCAGATGCAGCGCGATCACATCCGCCTCCGGCACCCCCGCCGGATTGATGCCCTGACTTTGCTGCACCTGCGTCAGCGCCTTGATCCGGTCGCGCAAGGCAGCGGCGCGTTCAAACTCCATCGCCGCAGAGGCCGCACCCATCTCGGCGGCCAGATTGGATTGGACGGTTGTAGTCTTGCCCTGCAAGAATCGCTCGGCATCGGCCACAAGCGTCGCATAGCCCGCTGCATCAATCCGCCCCGTGCAGGGCGCGGCGCAGCGTTTGATCTGGTATTGCAGACAGGGCCGCGTGCGCGATTCAAACATCGCATCGGTGCAGTTCCGCAGCAGAAACACCTTCTGCAACTGGTTCAACGTCCGGTTCACCGCGCCTGCCGATGCGAAAGGCCCGAAATACGATCCCTTCTCGGTTCGTTTGCCACGATGCTTTTTCAACTGCGGAAAGGCATGCTCGCGTGAGATCAGGATATTCGGAAAGGATTTGTCGTCGCGCAGCAGCACGTTGTAGCGCGGCTTGAGCTGCTTGATCAGGTTCTGCTCCAGCAGCAGCGCCTCTGTTTCCGTGCGCGTCGTCAGGAACATCATCGACACGGTTTCGCTGATCATCCGCGCGATCCGGCCCGAATGTCCCGAGGGCCGCGCATAGTTGGAAACCCGCGCCTTCAGATTGCGCGCCTTGCCGACGTAAAGCACCTCAGAGGCCGCATTCAACATGCGGTAAACCCCCGGACTTCCGTCCAAAGTCTTCAGATAATTCTGAATTACCTCATGTCCGGTTTGCACTGGTTCGTTCATGCAAAAGGCCTCTTTCAGAGTCATCGATTCTGCCGCTTGGCTGCAATGATACGGCACTGGGGGCAAGTAGAAAGCTGTCCACTCTTTCTGTGGATAACTAGGGGGAGAAGTTTTCGGAAACTCGGATTTTCCCTTGTTTTCGGCCCCATTCCCCGATCTGCCTATTTTTTAGGCATCTTTTTAAGCCCATGAAAACAAAAGGAATATTTATTACCATTTGGCAAATCCCTGATAAGTCAGGACAATTTGTAACGCGACTGTGAAGCTGGATCGAAAAGTGGACAACTTTCCCGACCCGCCCGCGAAAGGCTCACTCAACCCCCAGCACATCAGGGGTTTGCCAGCCCAGATGCTGCCCGCCATCCACCGCAATCATCTGCCCGGTAACGGCCGGGGAATCGAGGAAAAATCCCAGCGCCGCCGTGATATCCGCCGGATTTGCCCCGCGTTTCAGCACGGTTGCTGCCCGCTGCCGCGCGAAGTGACTGTCGCTTTGCCGCCCGCCCTGCAACGTCGGCCCCGGCCCGATTCCGTTCACCCGCACATGCGGCGCAAGCCCCTGCGCCGAGGTCTGGGTCAGCGCCCAAAGCCCCATCTTGGCAAGGGTATAGGTCATGAATTCGGGTGTCAGCTTATGCACGCGCTGGTCGATCATATTGACGATCAAGCCCTGCGCCACCGGTTCGCCCGCCGCATCTGGCACCGCCTGCGGCACCTGCACGGCAAAACCTTGGGTCAGCACGAAGGGCGCGCGCAGATTGCTTTCGATATGGCGGTCCCAACTGGTCCGCGTCGCGCTGGCAATCGTGTCATATTCAAAGATCGAGGCATTGTTGATCAGCACCGTCAGAGGCCCGCCAAGCCCCGCAACCGCCTGCGCGATCAGGGTTTGCACTTGCGCCTCATCCAGCAGATCGGCCTGCACGGCCACAGCCCGCAGTCCCATAGCAGTGATCTCGGCCACAACTCCGGCGGCCTCGGCCCCCGAACTTGCATAATGCACCGCCACATCGAAACCACGCCGCGCCAGATACAGCGCCATCTCGCGGCCCAACCGCTTGCCCGCCCCCGTTACCAACGCCCGCATGTCAGCCCTTCCTGCAATCGCATCCTTTAGAGCCGATCACATAGCGCCCGCAGCGCGGACAGGTAGAGGGTTTCCCCCCCGTCAGCCGCTTTTTCACATTGCGACCGATTGCGCCGGGAAACAGCGCATTGCCTATGATGCCGATCAGCACCATGACCACCAGAAACAGGATCGCGGCCTTTACCATGATTTACAACCCATACCGCGCCCAAAGCGCCTGTTCTTCCACGCCAGACAGCGCATCCTGTGCAATCCGCGCGCCAAGGCGCTGAAACAGACTGCGCTTTTGCCCGTAAGGCACAAGCCGCACCTTGTCGCCGTAGATCGACCTCAGCTTTGGCACCAGATGCGCCACACCGTCCGCCAGCCCCAGATCAACCGCCCCCTGCCCCACCCAGATATCGGCATTGAACAGGTCCGCCTCGGCCAGCCTTGCCCCGCGCCGCGCCTTCACATGCTCGATAAAGGCCGCATGGATCGGGCCTTGCAGCGCGCGTAGACGGTCCACATCCTCGGGCTTTTGCGGCAGGAACGGATCGGCAAAGCTTTTCGACTTGCCCGCCGTCACCACCCGCCGCTCAATCCCCTGCTTTGCCATGAATTCAGGAAAGCCGAACGAGGCAAAGATCACCCCGATCGACCCCACCAGCGACGACGGATCAACAAAGATCTGATCCGCAGCACAGGCCAGCCAATACCCGCCCGAGGCCGCGATATCCTCGACAAAGGCGTAAACCGGCACGCGTTTCTCATCCGCCAGCCGCCGGATACGCGCCGCAATCAGGCTGGACTGCACCGCCGACCCGCCCGGCGAGTTGATGACCAAAGCCACCGCCGCAGGCTTGCCGCGCGCAAAGGCCCGCTCGATCACCGGCGCAAGCGCCTGATCCGACAGGCTGCGCCCGCCCGCACCAATCGCTCCCTGCAACCGGATCACCGGCACAAAGGGCTGCTGCTTCAGAAAGGGGATAAAATATTTCATGCCCCAGAGGTAAGCCCTCCCCCCCGCTGCCGCAACCTGCCGATTTCATCTTGGCCCAAATACTCCCGCCGGAGGCTTCTACCGTAGCCCAAACAAACCGCCGCCCTTGCGCGCGTCACCAATCCCCGCCACCCTGCCCGCATGATCGACAAGCTGGAAATGTTCATCGCCCTTGCCAACGAGCGCCACTTTGGCCGCGCGGCCGAGGCTTGCCGCGTTACCCAACCCAGCCTTTCGGGCGCAATCCGCCAGCTTGAGGATCAGCTTGGCGTGCAACTGGTGTTTCGCGGCTCGCGCTTTCAGGGGCTGACGCCCGAAGGCCAGCGCGTGCTGGACTGGGCGCGCAAGATCGTGGGTGATGTGCGTGCGCTGAAGGATGAAATGCGCACCGTGCATGCGGGCCTGTCGGGCAATCTGCGGTTGGGCGTGATTCCCACCGCCCTGCCGATGGTGGCCGATCTGACCGGCCCCTTCATCGCCCGTCACCCCAACGTGCGCGTTACCATCCTGTCGCGCACCAGCGCCGAGATTCTTGCAGGGATCGAAAGCCTCGAACTTGATGCAGGCATCACTTATCTGGATAACGAACCCTTGGGCCGCGTCGCGCAAGTCCCTTTGTATACTGAATTTTATCGCCTGCTCTGCGCGCCGTCCTCCCCGCTTGCGTCGCGGCCATCTGTAACGTGGTCTGATGTCGCGGGCGAACCCCTGTGCCTGTTGACCTCCGATATGCAGAACCGCCGCATCATCAACCAGCACCTGCTTGAGGCCGGAACCCGCCCCGCCCCCACCGTGGAATCGAACTCGACCATCGCTTTGGTCGCCCATGTTCGCACGGGCAACTGGGCCTCCGTGGTGCCGCGCAAACTGGCCGAGATGTTCGCCGGTCCGGGCGGATTGGCCGCCATCCCGATTGTGGAGCCAGAGGCCGAACACCTTGTCGGCCTGATCGCCCCGCGCCGCGATCCGCAAACCCCCGTCTTGCAAGCCCTGATCGAAGGCGCTGCACGGCTATCTCGATAGGCCGCGCCTATCAAACAACGGGAATTCCACATTGATTTCCCTATCAATCGGCGTATCACGGGGCCAAGTTACAAAGGGCTGTGCCATGCTTGATTCCGTCGAAGTGACCTCGCGCGTCGGGGAAATCCTGAACGCTCACAAGGGGATGGAGGGCGCGCTGCTGCCGATCCTTCACGCCATTCAGGCCGATTTCGGCTATGTGCCGCAGGACGCCCTGCCGATCATCGCGCAGGATCTGAACCTGTCACGCGCCGAAGTGCATGGCGTGATGAGCTTTTATCACGATTTCCGCGAAAATCCGGCGGGCAATCACGTTCTGAAACTGTGCCGCGCCGAGGCCTGTCAGGCCATGGGTGCCGACCGTGTGGCTGCCCATGCGCAAAAAGCTTTGGGCATCGAATGGCACGAAACCACCAAGGACGGCGCGGTAACGCTTGAACCCGTGTTCTGCCTTGGCCTGTGTGCCTGTGCGCCTGCTGCGATTGTCGATGGCAAACTGATTGGCCGCGTAGACGAAGCCCGCATTGACGCCATCATCGGGGGTCTGAAATGAAGATTTACCTGCCGCTCGACAGCGCCGCCGTCGCCCTTGGCGCGGATGAAATCGCCGAAGCCCTGCATGTTCATGCCAAGGCCAAAGGCATTGACCTAACAATCGTTCGCAATGGCTCGCGCGGGATGGTCTGGCTGGAACCGATGGCCGAGGTGGAAACCACCGCTGGTCGTCTGGCCTTTGGTCCGCTGACGCTTTCCGATGTTCCGGCCCTGCTGGGCGACCTTGCCGCCCACCCCAAGGCGCTGGGTCTGACTGATGATCTGCCGTGGATGCGCGCGCAAACCCGCCTGACCTTTGCCCGCGTCGGCGTGATTGATCCGCTTTCCCTGAATGATTACAAGGCCCAAGGCGGCCTGACCGGTCTGACCCGCGCGCTTGCGATGGACAAGGCTGCGATTGTGGCCGAGGTCACGAATTCCGGTCTGCGCGGTCGTGGCGGCGCGGGCTTCCCTACCGGCATCAAGTGGAAGACTGTGTCCGAAGCAAAGGCCGACCGCAAATATATCGTCTGCAACGCCGATGAAGGTGACAGTGCCACCTTCGCCGACCGCATGCTGATGGAGGGCGATCCCTTCACCCTGATCGAAGGCATGGCCATCGCGGGCCTTGCGACAGGGGCCACCAAGGGATTTGTGTATATTCGTTCGGAATACCCCGTCGCCATTCGCGTGATGCAAGAGGCTGTGACCATCGCCCGCACCGAAGGCGTGCTGGGCGCGTCGGTTCTGGGCTCGGATCACACCTTTGACATGGAAATCCGCGTCGGCGCGGGGGCCTATGTTTGCGGTGAGGAGACCAGCCTGCTGAACAGCCTTGAAGGCAAGCGCGGCGTCGTCCGCGCCAAGCCACCGCTGCCCGCGCTGGAAGGTTTTATGGGCAAGCCGACGGTCGTCAACAACGTGATCTCGTTGGCTTCTGTGCCGGTGATTTTCGAGAAGGGTGCCGAGCATTACAAGAACTTCGGCCTTGGCCGGTCGCGCGGCACGATCCCGCTGCAGATCGCCGGAAACGTCAAGCACGGCGGGCTGTATGAGATTGCCTTCGGTCTGACTCTTGGCGAAATCGTTGACAAGATCGCAGGCGGCACGGCTTCGGGCCGCCCTGTGAAGGCGGTTCAGGTTGGCGGCCCGCTGGGGGCCTATTTCCCCCGCGCGCTGTTCGACACGCCCTTCGGCTATGAGGAATTCGCGGGCAAGGATGGTCTGATCGGCCACGCCGGCCTGACCGTGTTCGACGATTCTGCCGATATGCTGAAACAAGCCCGCTTTGCGATGGAGTTCTGCGCGATTGAATCCTGCGGCAAATGCACCCCCTGCCGTATCGGGGCCGTCCGCGGCGTGGAAACCGTGGACCGCATCGCCAAGGGCGACGCAACCGCGATCCCGCTACTGACAGATCTGTGTAACACCATGAAATCAGGCTCTCTTTGCGCGCTCGGCGGGTTCACGCCCTACCCCGTCATGTCCGCGCTGACCCATTTCCCTGACGACTTCAACGCCATGAAGGAAGCCGCCGAATGAAAGACTTCATCATTCCCGACCGCGATTTCGGCACCCCTGCCGCCAAATCCAAACAAATGGTAACATTGACCATCGACGGCTTTGACATCACCGTGCCGGAAGGCACCTCGATCATGCGCGCGGCAGCAGAAATCGGCATTTCCGTGCCGAAACTTTGCGCCACCGATAGCCTTGATGCCTTCGGTTCATGCCGTCTGTGCCTTGTGGAAATCGAAGGCCGCAACGGTACGCCCGCATCCTGCACCACCCCCGTCGCCCCCGGCCTCAAGGTCCACACCCAGAACGCCAAGCTGAAGCAACTGCGCCGCGGCGTGATGGAGCTTTACATCTCGGACCACCCGCTGGATTGCCTGACCTGCTCGGCCAATGGCGATTGCGAGTTGCAGGATATGGCGGGCGCGGTCGGCCTGCGCGACGTGCGCTATGAGGCGGTCGAGACCCATTTCAAGGCCAAGGATAATTCCGGCCACGCAAACCCGCTGTATATTCCGCGTGATGATTCAAACCCTTACTTCAGCTATGACCCGCAGAAGTGCATCGTCTGCTCGCGCTGCGTGCGTGCCTGCGAAGAGGTGCAAGGCACCTTCGCGCTGACCATCGAAGGCCGTGGTTTTGACAGCCGCGTGTCGTTCGGGGCGAAAACCGACAACGCGCTGGCGTCCGATTGCGTGTCCTGCGGTGCCTGCGTGCAGGCCTGCCCGACCGCCACGCTGCAAGAAAAATCGATCATCGAGATCGGCACGCCGGAACGTTCCGTCGTCACCACCTGCGCCTATTGCGGCGTCGGCTGTTCGTTCAAAGCCGAGATGCGCGGCGACGAACTGGTGCGGATGGTCCCTTACAAGCACGGCAAGGCCAACCGTGGCCATTCCTGCGTCAAGGGCCGCTTCGCCTATGGCTATGCCAGCCACAAGGATCGCATCCTGAACCCGATGATCCGCGAGAACATCAACGATCCGTGGCAGGAAGTGTCGTGGGATGAGGCGATGACCTTCGCCGCGAACCGCATGCAGGGTCTGATCGACAAGCATGGGCGTCATTCGGTGGGCGTGATCACCTCGTCGCGCTGCACCAATGAAGAAGCCTATCTGGTGCAGAAACTGACCCGCGCCGTGTTTATGAACAATAATACGGATACCTGCGCCCGCGTCTGCCATTCGCCCACCGGTTATGGGCTGGGCCAGACCCTTGGCACTTCGGCAGGGACGCAAGATTTTGATTCGGTGGAAGAAACCGATGTGGTTATCGTCATCGGTGCGAACCCCGTTTCGGGCCACCCCGTCTTTGCCAGCCGCTTGAAGAAGCGGCTGCGCAAAGGTGCCAAGCTGATAGTGATCGATCCGCGCCGGACCGAAATGGTGGAAAGCCCGCATATCAAGGCGGCACACCACCTTGCGCTGACGCCCGGCACCAACGTCGCCATTGTCACGGCGCTGGCGCATGTCATTGTGACCGAAGGTTTGTTTAACGAAGGCTTCATCCGCGACCGCTGCGATTGGGATGAATTCCAGGACTACGCCGAATTTGTCAGCCAGCCCCACCACGCCCCCGAGGCCGTGCAACTTCTGACCGGTGTTCCGGCGGAAGAGGTGCGCGCGGCGGCCCGCCTGTTTGCGCTGGGGGGTAACGGCTCGATCTACTACGGGCTGGGTGTGACCGAACACAGCCAAGGTTCGACCACCGTGATCGGGATTGCCAACCTTGCCATGATGACCGGTAACGTGGGTCGTCCGGGTGTGGGCGTGAACCCGCTGCGCGGACAGAACAACGTGCAGGGCTCGTGCGATATGGGGTCTTTCCCGCACGAGTTGCCCGGCTATCGCCACGTGAAGGGCGAGGCTGTGCGCGACATTTTCGAAAAGGTCTGGGGCGTCAAGATTGATGACGAACCGGGTCTGCGCATCCCGAACATGCTGGACGCGGCTGTTGAAGGCACCTTCAAGGGCCTGTATTGTCAGGGCGAAGACATCCTGCAATCGGACCCCGACACCAAACACGTCGCCGCCGGTCTGGCCGCGATGGAGTGCGTGATCGTCCACGACCTGTTCCTGAACGAAACCGCGAACTACGCCCACGTCTTCCTGCCCGGCTCGACCTTCCTTGAAAAAGACGGCACCTTTACCAACGCCGAGCGTCGCATCAACCGCGTCCGCAAGGTGATGGCACCGCGCAACGGCTATGCCGATTGGGAAGTGACGCAGATGTTCGCCAACGCGATGGGCGCGGGCTGGACCTATACGCATCCCTCTCAGATCATGGATGAAATCGCGCTGACGACGCCTTCGTTTGCTGGCGTTAACTATGAAAAGCTTGAGACGATGGGCTCGGTCCAATGGCCGTGCAACGAAAAGGCTCCGGATGGCACGCCGCTGATGCACGTCGATGGCTTTGTGCGCGGTAAGGGTAAATTCATCAATACCGAGTATGTTGCGACCGATGAAAAGACCGGCCCGCGCTTCCCGCTGTTGCTGACCACGGGGCGGATCTTGTCGCAATACAACGTCGGCGCGCAAACGCGGCGCACGCCGAACGTGATGTGGCATGATCAGGACGTGCTGGAAATCCACCCGCATGACGCCGAAGTGCGCGGCGTGAAGGATGGCGATTTTGTGCGGCTTGCCTCGCGTTCGGGTGATACGACACTGCGCGCAACCATCACCGACAAGGTCAATCCGGGCGTGGTCTATACCACCTTCCACCATCCCGACACGCAGGCCAACGTGATCACCACCGACTTCTCGGATTGGGCGACCAACTGCCCCGAGTATAAGGTGACGGCGGTGCAGGTTTCGCCCTCGAACGGGCCGACCGAGTGGCAGGAAGAATATGCCGCCCAAGCCGCAAATTCACGCCGCATCCTTCCGGCGGCCGAGTGATGCAAACCCACCGCCCCCTGCCGCGCCTGTCCTTCGGGATGGGCGCAGTGAGCTCCGGCAGCCGCGAGTTGCCGGAAGAGGTCGCGGTGGCACTGTCCTTCAACGGCTCGACCCAAGCCGTGATGATGGCATCGCCCGCCGATCTGGTGGACTTTGCCTATGGCTTTGCGCTGACTGAAGGCATCGCGAAATCTGAGGAAATTCAAAGCGTTGAGGTTGTAGAAACACCCCACGGTCTTGATGTTCAAATCTGGCTGGAAGGCGACGCCGAGGCGCGGCTGACCAAACGTCGCCGCACGATGGCGGGTCCGGTGGGTTGCGGTCTGTGTGGCATCGACTCGCTGGAAGAGGCGACGCGCAAGATGGCACAGGTGCCGGCATCGCCGTTCCGCATGACCCCATCGCAAGTGATGGCCGCCGTTGCCAGCCTTCCTGCGGCCCAGCCGCTGCACGACACCACCCGCGCCGCCCATGCGGCGGGCTTCTGGTCTGGCCACCTGATCGCCGCGCGCGAAGATGTCGGCCGCCATAATGCATTGGATAAACTTGCGGGCCATCTGAGCCGCACCCCACATCCTGCCGGAGCCGTTGTGCTGACCAGCCGTGTTTCCATCGACATGGTGCAAAAGGTGGCGGCCCTTGGCGCGCCGGTTCTGATTGCCGTTTCGGCCCCCACCGCCCATGCCGTGACGCTGGCCGAACAGGCTGGCATTACCCTGATCGCCCTCGCCCGCCCGGATCGGTTCGAGGTTTTCACCCACACAGATCGTCTGATACAGGAGACAGCCCATGTCGCATGAAGCCCCCCACGCCAAGCTCATCTACATGGCAAACCAGATCGCCAAGTTCATGGAAAGCAAGCCCCATGAGGAAGGCATTTCCGGATTGTCATCTCATATCAATGACTTCTGGGAACCGCGCATGCGCCGCCATCTGTTTGAAGTGCTGGATGCCGGTGGTGCAGGCCTGCGGCCCTTGGTGGTCGAAGCTGCTGTACAGATCAAACGCCCCGCAGACTCCGCTGCGGCCTAAGGTGCGTGCAAAGCACGCACCCTACCCTACCGTATCGGCTCAATGCACCCTGCGGGACAGCGCCATATAAGTGAAGGTTCCTGTAAGGAACCCGACTGCGGCCAATACCGCAGCGACCGCCAGCTCAGACGTATTCGCAACGCTAGACGAAAGGGCCAGATAGCCAAAGGCCCAAAAGCCTGACCAACTGACCACACATACCAAAGCGATCAACTTATTCACGAATGCAGCCCTCCCCGCCGCGCCGCTTTTGCGGTCTGCGGCATATTAGCGCAGATCCTGCCTATGTCTGCTATTTTCTTTGTTAATCATCTGCGCGGAACGAAGTGTTGAGCGGGCGAAAAACTTGTTATACCCTGATCTTGTTCTTGTAGCCGCCACATTTCCGGAACCGTTTCACAAAGCCAATTTCAGGAGGGTCTGGCATGCGTCAAATGGCATTGCACCCCGGAAGTGCCGGCCCATTTGTGCGCGACCTGCAAATGGCATTGAACAGTCGCTTGAACCCGAGTCCCAACTTGATGGTGAACGGCATTTTTGATGCGGCGACGGGGCGGGCTGTGCGGGCGTTTCAAACAGCAAAATGGTTGCAGATTGACGGCATCGCTGGACCTGCGACGCTGGATGCGCTGTATGATACCGAACAATTCGCGCCCATCCTGCACAACGTCGCCTATATCAGCCAACCAACTCCGACAACCTGTTGGGCAGCGGCCACGGCCATGATCAAACATACCACCGTCGGGATGATCCGCATGGCAACACCTGCCTCGATGCTGACGTCGAACGGTTCATTGATCAATGAAAGCGAGGCAGGTCAAAGGCTTACTATCCATCAAAGTTTTGCTCGGCTGCATGGCCTGCGCTATTATCCACCACAAAGCTGGTCAGTTCAGGGCTTGCTGAACATGATACGGCAGGGTCCGTTGATGCTGGAATTGCTGTGGAATGCGCGGAGTTTCAGTGCAGGGACAGGCTCGGCCGGACATTACGTTGTGGTGATCGGCGCGCGCGGATCACATGCGCCAGATGGCAGTTCAACAACCCTACGGATCTACAATCCCGATCCGGCAGCGATTGCAATGGAGTCTATTTCCTATCGGTCGCTTTTGCGAAACGTGCCGCTTGGCACTTTCGGAATAATGACCACCTAGCGTGTCATGGCTGCAAAAGCGACAATATGTCCCTGACAATTCTGCCACTTGCCCCCCACAATGTCACCTTTGGCAAAAGCCCCCTGCGTTTCGGTAAAACGTGCTTCGAACCGATCACGGTCAAGGCGTACTGTCAGAACCTCGAAACCGAATAGAAGTTTTGTTATCGGATATTGCGCCTTATAGACGGCTTCTTTTATCACAAAAAGCGCCATTGCTTGCGTCGCGTCAGCAAGCACTTCGATCTCTTCCGGGCGCAAGATTGTCGGCCATAGTTCTGGCTCCAGAGGAACTTCGGGTTCCAGATCAATGCCAAGACCACGCCAATCTGCTGTGATGCCAACAGCCGCAAAACATGCGCTGCCTGAATGGCTGATAGACCCTGTCAGTCCCTGCGGCCAGATCGGGGCGCGGTCTGGACCCATCGGAACGGGCTTTGCGGCAAGCCCAAGCGCTGTCATCGCATCGCGCGCAGCGCGGCGTCCAGCACAGTATTCGGCCACGCGACGCGGAAGCGCAGTGATCTCCTCGCCCGGCCAGAACGGTGTCGGTGGCGCTTGCGGGTCTGCAACTCCAAGCGCCAAACCTGCGGGCAAAATCGCGCGCACGGCTGTCGCAAGGGCGGCCAGATCAACCACCCGCGCCGCTCCTTTCTGCCCGCATTGCCCGTCGTCGCGCCATCGCATCCGCGCGCACATCGGCGCGAATCCCCAGACCCGACGCAGATGCTGCCGTTACCGCGCCCGACTTTGGCCCATCCTCCAGATGGGCGGCCAAAGCCTGCAACGTCGGAAAACGGAAGATGTCCGTTATCGACAGTTTGCTTGCGCCAAGCCTGTCGCGGATTTCCCGATGGACCTGCACCGCAAGCAAGGAATGGCCACCAAGCGCAAAGAAATTGTCGCCGGACCCCACTTTTTCCACACCCAGGACCCGCGCCCAAATGGCCGCGACCTGCGCCTCGACACCCGATGTCGGCGCTATAAAATCAATACTTCCCAATAATTTAGCGTCAGGGGCGGGCAAGGCGTTGCGATCCACCTTACGATTGGGGGTCAGTGGAAAGGCATCAAGTCTCACAAAGTGGGCGGGCATCATATGTTCGGGCAAAGCCGCCGCGATACCTGCGCGCAACGCCGTTTCATGCGCTGTCCCCGTGATATAGGCGACCAAACGCAGGTCGCCGGGCGTGTCCTCACGGGCCAGAACCTGCGCCTGTCGCACATCCGGTTGCGCCTCAAGCACAGCTTCGATTTCTCCAAGTTCGATGCGATAGCCCCGCAGCTTGACCTGATGATCCGTGCGGCCAAGGAAGTCGATTTTCCCATCGGGCCGCCACCGCACAAGGTCGCCCGTGCGATACATCCGTGCGCCCCAAGGTGTGGCCGCTTCGGTCTGCACAAACGGGTCATCCACAAAGCGTTCGGCAGTCAAATCATCGCGCTGCCAATAGCCGCGCGTCACCCCATACCCCGCAATCCACAACTCGCCCGCAGCACCGGGAGGAACCGGATTCCGCTGATCATCCAGAATATACATCTGCTGATTGATCAATGGTGAACCAATATTCACAATTGAATTTTCTGCGCCGACATCTTCGCTGGAAGACCAGATTGTGGTTTCTGTCGGCCCATACATATTCAAAATACGCGCCGAACTTGCACGCCGGATTTCGGAAACCAAGGCACCCTGCAAAGCCTCACCGCCAAGCAGGACCGTTTTCAGTCCTGACAAAGCCAAACGTGACTCTTCATTCATCAAAATCATGCGTGCCATTGACGGAGTGCATTGCAGATGCGTGACACCATGCCGGATCATCTGAGCCGCGATAGAAAAGTCACCCTTATCGACACCGCCGCCTTCATTCGCCCGCTTCACCACCTCGGCCAGCGGATAAAACGCCTCCATGATCGTCTCGGGCGCGATGCCGTAGTCAACCAGACAGGCAACCTCGGTCACGCCGATGCGCTTCAACTGTTCAACCCGTACAAGCGCATCTTCTACAGTGCCAAAGAGGCCGGAGTCTTCGAAATAGCGCTGGAATGCAAAGTCCAGAATTGCCTCCGTCTCATCGACTGTCAAAGATCGAAGGTCAATATCCATCGGATTATCAACGCCTTGCGGCTTCTTGAACGCCGGAAAAGCCCAGGCATATTGCTTGACCAATCCTGCCGCCGAACGCAGGTAATCTTTCATCGGGCCTTCAGTCACCTTTCGGGCCACCGCACGATCCTGCCCGATATAGGTATGCAGCATCAAGGTTACACTGAACCGCGCCGGATCATGCCCTGCCGCGCGCAAAGCCTGATGGTAGATTTTTACCTTGCCTGCAACCTCCTCGATGGACTGGCCCAAAAGGTGGGTCAGGACATTCGCGCCAATCGCGCCAGCCTCTTTCCAAGTTTCAGGATTGCCCGCCGTTGTCACCCAGATCGGTAACTCTTTCGAGACGGGGCGCGGCTGGGTCACCACGCCGAAACTGCCATCAGCGGTTGGAAATTCCACCGTTTCGCCCCGCCAAAGCCGCCGGATTTGTTCGGTTGCGGCGAACATGGCCGCCTTGTTATGCGGCGGTGTGTTTTCGGGGCGCAGCACGAAATCATCGGGATGCCAGCCGCTTGCCACCGCCAGTCCGGCGCGGCCGTTCGTAAGATTGTCGATCACCGCCCAATCCTCGGCTATCCGCGCCGGATGGTGCAGCGGGACAACGCAAGACCCCGCGCGCACGCCGATATTTCTGGTAACTGCCGCCACCGCCGCGCCTGTCACCGAGGGGTTCGGATAGGGACCGCCAAAGGCATGAAAATGCCTTTCAGGCGTCCAGACCGCGCAAAATCCATGGGTATCGGCGAACTTCGCCCCCTCAAGCAGCAACTCGTATTTCTTGGGACCGGCACCGTCGTCGTTCCCCCAATAATAGATCGAAAACTCCATCTTTTGCGGCGATGTGATCGGGCCGCCCGCGACCAGCGCCCGATTTTCATCACTGGTCAGAACCACTTTGAATCCGCGCGCAAGCGTCCAGAACAGTTCCAGCACCGAGATGTCAAAACTCAGCGACGTCACCGCCAGCCAGACTCCGCCCCCAACCCCGATGCGTTCATCCATACCGGCAAAGAAGTTGGACACATTACGGTGTTCCACCATCACGCCCTTGGGCCGCCCGGTCGAACCGGACGTGTAGATCATATAGGCCAGATCTGCGGGGGTGACGCCGCTTTCGGGGTTCGTCACAGAAGCCACACCGGCCCGCGCATCGGTATCAAGGCACAGCACTTGCGCGGCATGCGGCGGCAAGGTCGCGGCGATGCCAGACTGCGACACGATCACGGGACAGGCTGAATCCTGAATGTAAAGCGCAATACGATCAGCAGGATAGCTTGGGTCCATCGGCACGTAGGCCCCCCCCGCCTTCTGGATCGCCAAGGCCCCGACCAGCAAATCAAGGCTTCGGTTCAGACACAACCCAACCAGAGTTCCGGGCCGCACACCCATATCAATCAGAACATGCGCCACCCGATTGGCACGGGCGTTCAGGGCGGCATAGGTCAGGCTTTGTTCATCACAGACCAGTGCCACCGCGTCGGGCGTCCGCACGACCTGCGCCTCGAAGGCATGATGCACGCAGGTCAGATCCACCTTGGCCTTGGTCTGGTTCCAGCCATACAAGACCTGCATCCGTTCGGACTGGGTCAGCGCCGAAACCTTGGCCAGATCCGCGTCAGAGGGCAGCGCCGCGATCTGTGCCGCAATCGAAGCCAACCTTGTAGCCAGCGCCTGCGCTTCGGAAGACGTGATCTTTGCCGCATCATAATGCAGCGCGGTATCGCCCAAGGTGACAACGGTTCCGGCAACAGGCCCGTTGCGCGACAACCCCACTTGCGGCATCTGCAGACCTGCCAAGGCAGGATCACGCGACATGAGATCAAGCGCAAAGCCGGAGGCAGCGCGGGCCGCCCCTTCGGCATTGCGAAAATCATTTTCAGATTTCAATTTTATGCCAAGTTCCGCAACGATCAGCGGCACCCAATGGCTTAGATAGCCCGGCGCGGCAGAAATGCCGCCATAGGCAAAATCCGCCTGTGTGGCCCCGCTTTGACGCAGATAGGCCAATGCCAGATGCGCCAAGTCTCCCGCCAGCGGCACCGATGCCCAGCCCTCACCCTGCCCTGCCGTGGCCACCGGAACGGTCGGCTGCATCGCGCCCAATGCCTTGCGTTGCGCCGCCTCATGGGGAACACTTGCCGCCAGCGCCGCCGTCAAAGCCTCGGCCCCGGTGATGCTTGGCTGCACAGCCCCCGTCACTGTCACCGGATGCACGGGCAGACCTTTTTCCTGACAGGTCAGCCGCGACAGCCGCACAGCGCCGGTGCCACAGGCAATCACCACGCCTTCGTCATCTGCGCGCAAAACCTGCCCCGCAGCGCCATTGCCCGCCACAATCTTGGCTGCACCAACATTCAGCACTTGCGTGGCGGTCGCTATCTTGGCCGTGCAAAGCGGGTTCCAATAGCGCCCGTGATCCAAAGCGCGCACTTTTCGCGCTATCACATCGGCTGGCTCCGAAAAATCCAGCCGCCCCGCCGCGGCAGGCCGATCCGCGCGCAGATACAGGCTCCGTCGGGTCAAATCCTGCGGCTTGCGCTGCAAATGCCCGCTTTCCAACTGGGCCAGCAGCGCCGGAAAACTGTCCATCGCCGCCTCGAAACAGCGGGTGTTCAGCGTCAGCGCGGTGTCATCGGCGGCAATATCGAATAGGCGCTGTTCCAGCACATCGCCCTCGTCCACTCCGCCCGCGATCAGATGCCACGAAATGCCGTGCTGTGCCTCACCGTTCCAGATTGCCCAGACCGGCGCATTCAGGCCGGCATAGCGCGGCAGAGGCCCGTCGTGGAAATTCACCGCCCCCTTGGCCATAGCCAGCACGTCCGCAGGGATCACCGACAGGTTGGCAATCGACAAAAGCCAATCCACCGAAAGCCCCGCCAGATCAGCCGCCTGCGCCACGACACGAAGTCCGCGCCCTTCCGCCCATTTCCGCACATCCGGCGCAGCGGTGACAACTGCCCCAATCCGATGCCCGCGCGCCAAAAGCACCTCGCCACACTGGCGCGTCAGGGTTTCATTGCCGATCAACAGGGTTGAAAACTGCGTCATTTCACTATCCTTGCCCTAGATCGAAGGGCGGGTGCGGGCAGGCAAAGTGCCAGCCCGAAACAAGAAACGCATGGCCGCACGCAGATCATGCCAGATCAGATCACGCAGGTAATGCGGCGGATCGCCCCGATCCTTGCGCTGAACCAACAGCCGTCCGCGCCACAGCACGCCCCCTGCAATATGGGCAAGCGTTGCGGCCAAAGCATAGGCCCGCCCGTGGTTCTTCACAAAGTAATGCAACCGGCTGTCCAGCCAGAATTGCGGAACCCGCCGCCACTCCTTCATACCGGTCGAGACTGATCCGATATGCATGACCCTGCTTTCCAGCACGTAATCGGTCGGGAATCCCGCCTTTGCGGCACGGCGGCACAGATCGGTTTCCTCGAAATAGAGAAAAAAGCTTTCGTCAAACAGACCGATCCGGTCCAGCACCGACTGGCGCATCATCAGACTGGCCCCCGCCAGCCAATCCACACGGCACGTCGCCTGCGGCATCGGCTGCGCCACGATCCAGCGCCGCAAAAGGCGGCTTACAGGGCCGAACCGCACCTGCCCTTCAAATTCCGAAGCAACCGACGGAAAGCGGAAAGCGGTGTGATGGGGCGTGTCATCCTCACCAAAAATGGAACTCCCGGCAAAACCCGTTGCCGGATGCCTGTCCAGATGATCAACCAAAGCGCGGATTGCCGCCGCTTCGGGAAAGGCATCGGGGTTCAGTACATAAATGTAATCGGGGCGTGATCCGTCCGGCAGCCCCGCCCTGATCCCCACGTTATTGCCCGCCCCGAAACCGCCGTTCCAACCCGCTTGCAGCACGCGCACCTGATGCGGCCCCGTGTCCCAACCGCGCAGGCGCACCGCTGCCGCCATCGTCTCGAAAGACCCGTCGCCTGACTCGTTGTCCACGATCGCCAGCGCCCCTGCGATCCCCTCCATCGCGTGCAACGCCGCCTCTGCCGCGCGGAGCGTCATCTCGGCAGAGCGCCAGTTCAAGATCACCGTCAGCACTGTCATCGCCTATGCCACCGTCCCGGAAAGACCGTCACCCTCGGCGCGGGCGATCACGGCCCGCATCTTGGCCGCCAGCACCCGCACATTCGGCTCCAGCACCATCGAGTCATGATCTCCCGGCACTTCGATCACCTGAAGGGCGGGCGCAAAGCGGGTCAGGTCATTGTCAGCGTAGACATATTCCTTCTGCCGCGTCACCCACTTGCCCCCCGAAACCTGCCAATGCAGATCCAGCGGCGGGCGGAACAACACCGTGGCACCCATGCGCGGCTGCATGTCATAGATCGGCAAGGACGCGCGAAACGCTGCCTCGATTTCGGCATTGTGGAACTGTGCAGCGCCCGCCTGTTCGGGGGCAAGCCGCTTGCTCATCTCCCAGTCCCAGCGTGATCTGGCCCATTCCGCCAGATAGGCCGGTCCCTTGGCGCGCAACTCTGCCAGCTTTATCAGCGCCTTATCCATCCGCGACAGGTTGGGGCGCAGGGGCAAAGGCGTATCCAGCAGCAGCAGAACCGATACCACCTCGCCCGCCGCCTCAAGCTGACGCGCCATTTCCCAAGCCGTCAGCCCGCCCCCCGAAAACCCGCCCAGCCGGTAGGGACCATGCGGCTGCACCTGCCGTAGTTCGACAATGTAATCCGCCGCCGCCTCGGGCAACGTGCCATGCGGGGCCACATCGCCATAAAGCCCGCGCGCCTGAAGCCCGTAGAACGGGCGATCCCCGCCCAAAAGCTGCGCCAGATGCCGCAGGTTCAGCACATTGCCGAACATCCCCGCCACAAGGAAAAACGGCGCTTTCGCTCCGCCTTCGCCCTGATGCATCGGCACCAGATGGGTAAACCGCCGCAGGGGAACCGACGGCACCGGAGAAACCTCTACCGCGCCGATCTGCGCGGTAATCAGCGTGGCACAGCGCGCAATCGTCGGGGCTTCGAACAGGATCGAGATCGGGAAGTCCACCCGATAGGCCTTTTTCACCATCGCAAACAGCCGCACCGCAATCAGGCTATGCCCGCCCAGATCGAAAAAGCTGTCCTCGACGCCAACTTGGGCCACCCCCAGCAACTCTTGCCAGAACCCCACCAAACTCCGCTCCACATCATTGCGCGGCGCGACATAGGCAGTGTCCAGATCGGGGCGCTGGAAAGTCTGCCCTTCTGTCTTGGCAGCTTCAGCCTCGGCGGTCTGCCGGATCAGCGCAGGCAGATCCAGCGACGACACAATCACCTGTGACGCCCCCAACCCCAGCGCGCGCGCGAAGGCCGCAGCGCCCTCCTCTGGCCTGATCCCCATGCTGAAGGAGTGCAAAAGCCGTTCTTCCGCAGGCGACACCGGCTTGGTTGCGGTCTTGCCATCCTCAAACTCGATCCCACGCGGATCGGGCGGGGCAAAGGCAAGTCCCCCCTCCAGCCGGTGCATGGCAAAGCCCTGAATCTCGATGCAAACCTCGCCCTCGGGCGTGGCAATCGTCAGGTCGAAACTGGCGGTCGTCTGCCCTGCCGTCACGCCTTGCACCCAAGACACAATCTGCGCGGGCAGCGGTCGCAGCACCCTGATCCGCGCATAGGACACCGGCACCCACAGATGATCCGGCCGATAGCCCGCAATCAGCCCCATCGCCCAGCCCGTCGCCAGATCCATCAGCGCCGGATGCAGCAGCCAGTCGGCAGCCTCGTTCGCAAAGGCCGCAGGCAGCGCAAGCCGCGCCAGTCCTTCACCGCCGCCCATGCTGCGCGATTGCACCACACGCCAGCGCGGCCCAAAGGCCAGATGCGCCTCTTGCGGGCTGACCAGCCCTTCCCCCACCTCGGGCGCAGGCAGACACGCTGCAATCGCCGCCACGTCGATCTGCCCAGCCCCTGCCGCAGGCAAAACCCGTGCCTGCGCGTGCAACTGCCAGCCCAGACGGCCCTTCACCGTGACCGCCGACCGCAGATCAAAGCCATAGCCCTCATCGCTCCGCACCAGCCGCGCGCGGATATCCCGCGCCTCTCCTTGCGGCACATCCAACGGGCGCAGGAAATACATATCCCTCACCTCGAAACCGCCCGCCTCCCCCTGCGCGCGCATCGCTTCGGCCAGCACTTCGATCATGCCGGTTCCGGGGATCAGTGCATGGCCATCCTTGGTGCGATGCCCGTCCAGAACCCAACGATCCAGCCCATAGCGCGCGGTAAACACGCGGTTTCCCTGCGCGTCAAAGCTGGCCTCGTCCAGCATCGGCGCGCGGATCGGCAGGCGCGGCGCGGCGGGCCGTTCCCCCATGCGCGCGGCCAAAGCCTCGGCGGCCATGCCAACGCCCGCCCAGATCCCCCAGTTCAGCGCGACCACGCGGGTTTTCCCGCCCGCCCGCGATTTCGCATAGGCATTCAGGAATTCATTCGCCGCCACATAGTCGATCTGCCCCGCCGGTCCCGTCACAGTCGAGGTGCTGGAAAACAGCACCATCCAATCCAGCGCGCCATCAGGGAACAGCCGGTCCAGCACCAAAGTGCCATGCAGTTTCGGGGCGAAAACCTCTTCAACCTCGGCAGGGGTTTTCAGCATCAGGGGGCCGTCATCAACCACCCCCGCCGCATGGATCACCGCCCGCACCGTACCGAACCGCGCCACGCCCATCGCCGTGGCCGCACGCATGTCCTCCAGATTGCAGACATCGGCGGGGGCCACCATCACCTGCCCACCCAGCGCCTCAAGCCGTTGCAGCGCAAGGATACGCCGCGCCAGCGGGTCCGCCGGATCATGCCCAGCCAGATAGCCCGCCCATACCGGCCTTTCCGGCAAATTCTGCCGCGCGATCAGGGTGATGCGCGCGCCAAAGCGGCGGATCAACTCCTCGGCAATCGTCAAACCGATGCCCCCAAAACCACCTGTAATCAGCACATGCGCGCCATAGGGCAGATCGAAATCGCCCACCAACGCTTGCGCCTTCACGCCCTGTACAAAACGCCGTCCCCCGCGCAGCGCCGCGACATTGGCCGAAGGGTCCGACAGCAACTCCTCCAAGACCTGCACCGCAAGCGCCTGCAAATCCGCCCGCCCCCTGCGCGGCTGATCGGGCAAGGCAATATCCAGCAAGGATACCGTCACCCCCGGCAATTCACGCGGGATCACGCGCGCTGGCCCCATCACCATGGCCTTTTCCGCATAAGGCAACGGCTCGCCCCGCACCTGCGCCGCGCCGCTTGTCACCACGGTCATATGCAAGGGGCGCGGCAGGTTTTCCTCTGCCATCGCCTGCGCCAGAAACATCAGGCTGTAAAACCCCTGCTCCAGATTTCTGTGCAGGAAACTGGAGCCGCCACGGAACCTTTCTCCCCGCGTCACCAGCCAGAAATGTGCGATCCGCGTCGGCACATGCCCCCGCGCCACAAGATCATGGATCAGCGCGTCATAGCCTTCGCGGCCACGTTCGGGGGCCAGCACGTAATCACTGCCCACGCGGCCAAAGCCGTCACCCGCCCGCACCAGCACAACCCGATGCCCCGCCGCGCGCAATTCCGCCGCTGCCGCCTCGGCCAGCCCTTCGGCATCGGCAAAGATCAGCCAGCTTTGCGCTGCAGCCCCCGCCAGATCGGCCTCCAGATCAAACCCCGCCTCAGCCCGCCGCCAGTTCGGCACCCAGCCCCAAGCGCCAATATCGTCAATCCGAGCGGGTGCAGCCTGCGCCGCAACCGCAGGCTTTCCGGCCTCGATGAAATAGGGCTTCCGCTGAAACGCATAACTCGGCAGCACCACCCGATTGCGCCGCGCGCCGCCCCAGATCTGCTCCCAGTCCACCGCGACACCACAGGCCCACAGCCGCGCGATGGATGCCACATGCCACGCATCATCGCCGATTTTCTGGTCGGGATGCCGCAGCGCTGGGATCACCTGTCCCGCCGCAACCCCATTCGCTTGCGCCAGCGATGACAGCGCCCGCCCCGGCCCCATCTCCATATAGACCCGCCCTGTCTCGGCGGTCAGCGTGGCCATACAGGCCTGAAAATTCACCGTATTCCGCAGATGCGCGACCCAATAGTCTGGGTCCGTCGCCTGCGCCGCCGTCAAGGCAACCCCCGTCCGGTTCGAGATGATCGGCACCGCAGGCGCGTGCAGCGCAACCCCGCGCAGATAATCGCCAAAGCGCGACAGGATCGGCTCCAGCATCCGGCTATGCGCCGCGATGTCGATCTGGATGCGCTGGGTTTCCACCCCCTCCGCCGCCAACCGCAAAGCCAAGCCATCCAGCGCCGCATCCGGCCCCGACACCACGCACAGCCCCGGCGCATTCACCGAGGCCATATCCAGATCACCCGTCAGCAGCGCCCGCACCTGCGCTTCTGCCAGCGGCACCGACAGCATCCCCCCCGCTGGCACCGTATCGAACAATTGCCCGCGCAGCAGCACCAGACCGATGCAATCTTCAAACGACATCACCCCCGCCAAGGCAGCGGCGGTATTCTCGCCCATCGAATGACCGACCAGCGCAGCAGGCACTACGCCCCAGCTTTCATACAGCTTGGCCAGCGCGTATTCGGTAATCATGATCAGCGGCAGTTGCACCGATGGCCGCTTCAGCCGATCCGCCGCCGCAGCCTCGTCGCCCTTCACGGGCAGCCAGACCGCGCGCAGGTCGTAGTCCAGTTTCGGCTGCAACACCGCCAACCCGCGCTCCATCCAGTCGGCAAAGACCGGCTCTGTTTCATACAGATCCCGCGCCATGCCCGCATATTGCGCGCCGCCGCCGGGGAACATGAAGACGACCTCGGGATTATCGCCCAAATAGTCATGGGTGAACACACCGCGCGGATCGCCGCCTTCCAGCAACTCCGCCGCCTCCTCATGGGTGGACGCCACCAGCACCCGCCGCCGTTCAAACGCGCGGCGGCCTTCCTTCAGCGTATAGGCCACATCGGCCAGATCCTGTTCGGGATGGCTGCGCAGATGCGCCGCAAGCCGCCGCGCGCCATCCTCCAGCGCCCCGCGCGACTTGGCCGAGATCACCAGCGGCTGAAACGGCCACAGGCTTTCCTCTGACGCCGCCCGCGCAGGCGCTTCTTGCAGCACCGCATGGGCATTGGTCCCACCAACCCCAAGCGAGTTCACCCCCGCCACCCGCGGCCCATCCGCCGCCCAATCGGTCAGCCGGTCATTCACCGCAAACGGACTTGCGGCGAAATCAATCGACGGGTTCGGTGCCTCATACCCCAGACTAGGCGGCATCTGCCGGTGATGCAGCGACAGCGCCACCTTGATCAGGCTGGCCACCCCCGCCGCCGTATCCAGATGCCCGATATTGGTTTTCACCGACCCGATCCGGCACGTCCCAACCGCAGCGGTCGTCTCGCGGAAGGCCGCCGTCAGCGCCGCCACCTCGATCGGATCACCCAAGTATGTGCCGGTGCCATGACACTCGACATAACTCACCTCATCGCCCGTCACGCCCGCAATCGCCTGCGCTTCGGCGATGCAGCGCGCCTGCCCGTCAACCGATGGAGCCAGATAGCCCGCCTTGGCCGCGCCATCATTGTTCACCGCCGACCCTTTCAGGATCGCCCAGATATGATCGCCATCGCGCAGCGCATCCTTTGCCCGTCGCAGCACCACACTGCCCGCGCCCGACCCGAACACCGTGCCTTGCGCGCGATGGTCAAAGGCGTGGCAATGACCGTCCGGCGACAAAATCTCGCCCTCGGTGTAAAGATAGCCGCGCGCATGGGGCAACTCGATGGTCACGCCCCCCGCCAGCGCCATGTCACATTCGCCGTTCAGCAGGCTTTGCGCGGCATAATGCACCGCCACCAAAGACGTGGAACAGGCCGTTTGCAGGTTGATCGATGGGCCTTTCAGATCGAAGATATGGCTGACGCGGGTGGACAGGAAATCCTTGTCATTGCCGGTATGGCGCAGCAGGAACATGCCGGTCTGTTCGACCAGATCAGGGTTGGAACACAGGTTGAAATAGAAATAGCTGCCCATGCCGCAGCCCGCATAGACCCCGATGCTGCCCTTGAAATTCTCCGGCGGATGGCCCGCGTTTTCCAGCGCCTCCCACGCCACCTCAAGGAACTGGCGGTGCTGGGGGTCCAGAGTTGCCGCCTCTTTTGGCGAAAACCCGAAGAAATCGGCGTCAAACTGTTCAAACCCCTCCAGCACGGCGGCCGAAGGCACATAATTCGCCTTCCGCATTTTGGCGGGGCTTTCAACTGCCGCCAACAAATCCGCTTCTGACAGCACGCGGATCGACTCAACACCGCCCGCAAGGTTCGCCCAGTATTCCGCAATATCCGCCGCACCCGGCAGGTGTGCCGCCATGCCGACCACCGCAATATCGGTCTCGCTGATCGCGTCCCGTGTCACACCGTCACCCATTTACTGCCTTCTCTGCCCGCCGCCGTCCGCGCAAGCGCCTATAATGCAAGGTATTTTCAAGCTTTGCCCTACCCGCCCCCCCCCACGGACAAGCGGCGCAGCGGTTGCGCCTTGCTTTTGCCAAACCCCCGGACATTTCCGCACCATCAGATCACCGTCCGCCTTGGCCGGCCCGCATGCATACCCTGCCGCGCCGCCTCCATCTCCCGATCCCGCCGCAACAGCGCCAATCGCTCGGCCTCGCCCAGCAAAGCCCCCGCCATCAACCACGTAAAGGGAATGAGTGTTGCATTCGGCAATAAATCCAGCAGGTTCGCCGCAAGGATCAATCCCAGCCCCGCAACATAAGGTGACAGCACCTTTGCCGGAGCCACCCAAGCCTCGCGGGCCAGCAGCAGCAACGGCAGCGCAGGCAGGCCGAATTGCGCGATATAACCGGTCCAGCCGGAAGTCCCCAAGGTGATGATCCACATCCCGTCGGCGATATTGGCCATCTCGCCGGTGACCGGATCGTGAATGAAGTTGCGCCCGTAGCCACCCCAGCCAAACCACGGCCGCAGTTCGGCGCGCGCCAGCAGCAGCTCTTCGTTTTCAAAGCGATACCCCAAGGATTCGCCGCGTTCGGGACTTAGGCTGATCGCAAACTCCAGAATGGCATCAATCGGAACAAGATGCAGCCCGCGCAGCAACGGATACCCGACAACCAGCACCGCAATCGCCCCCGCCGCCAGCATTTGCCAGCGCACATTGAACAGCAACAGCAAAGGCGAAATCGCCAGCGCATAAACCGCTGGCCCCACGCTTTTGCAGACCACCAGCATGAAGGCCAGATAAAGCATCACCACCAGCGCCCTTGGTCGCGCCTCGGGTTCGGTGTTGCGGAACAGAACCATCCCCGAAAACAGGCACATCAGCGTGAAGAACGCCAGCCAAAGCCCGTGTTGCAGGAACACCATCGGGCGATACCCGCCAAAGCGGATGGTCTGGAAGAAATCATGCTGGAAAAAGCCGTAAACCCACACATTCATCTGCGGCGACAACCGCGCCTCGACCAGCATCGGCAGCGAATAGGCAAGCCCCGCCAGTATCAAAGCCACCATCACCACGCGCATCCCCTCGGGCGAGCCAAGATAGCGGCGCGCCAGAAAGAACGGCAGCAGCATGATAAACTGGTTGGTCACCGCCGCGACAGAATCGTAAATCTGCATCCCCCTGACATTGTTCAACAGGAATTCCAGCGGGTCCGTATTGGCCAATACCGTCGCAAAGGGCGAGATGACGAACAGGCCGATCAAAGCCTTGCCAAGGGCTGACGTGGGAAGGACCGATATTCTGTCCCGCCGCAAATACAGCGCAAAAAACAGCGCGGCCAAATTGGGAACCGATACTTTGTCCAGATCCGGCACGACAGGCAGATTGTAAACCGTCAGCGGCGGCAACAGCAGATAGCCCGCCAGAATAGTCCAGACCAGCGCCCGCGCAGGGTCCAGCCGGGCCCAAAGCTGCCAAGACACGATCGGCCAGATCGCGATCATCAGATAGGCAAGGATATTCGGTGACGGCACTTTTGGGCGGACTTTCAACGCGCGGCTCTGGGGCAGGTTAGCGCAGAAATGCGACCAACTTAAGGAAGCATCTGTATCTTTTGATGCCTACATCAGACGTGCAACCAGAGGGATTTTCCGCGCAACCACCACGCCGGCCCAAGACATGAGAAACGCCGCCACCGCCGAGAACATCGGGGCCACGCCACTGCCAAACAGCTTGTAAACCACCAGCATCATAAAGGGATGCAAAAGGTAGATGCCAAAGGCCGCCTGCCCCAATGCGGGCAAAAACCGCGCCTGCATCGGCAGCCGCCACAGCACCTCGAACACCAGAACCGCCGCCAAAGGTGTGAAGAACCACGGCGCCCCCCCTGTCACGATATAGGCCACCAGGGACATCCCCGCCGCCGCCGCCAAGGTCGGCAATGGCCGCCCCATCGCCTGCGCGATCCCCATCAGCAGCCCCAGCAGATAGACCGGCAGCGCGATCAGCCATTGCGGCAACGGCTCGGGCAGCCCCAGCCTGTCATGCGCCCAAAAGAACGGCACAGACAGCGCCACCAATCCCGCACAAGCCCGGATCAGCCGCGCGGGCGAATTGATCTGCCGACCGACCGGCTGCACAAAAGCCATAGCGCCCATGATGAAAGGCAAAAACCACAGATGGATGCTTGACCCGATCAGCAGCGTCCACGGATTTTCCAGCAGGATGAACCTGTCCGCAGTATCGGACACCACAAGATCAACCACCCGAAAGAACGCAGACCACAACAGCCACGGCACCACCAGCTTTTGCGCCCGCGCCACAAAGCCATAGCGCCCGCCCGCCCGCTGCATCGACTGCATCGCCAGAAAAGCCGTCAGGATCAGAAACAGCCCCACCGACAAATGCCCGACCCAATCCTCGGTCGTCGGAAAAGCATGCGAGAACACCACGCCAAACGCCGCGCAGAATCGGGCAAGATCAATAGACTGGCGGTGCTGCACCTGCTTTTTCATGGCAATGGACTAATTCAGCCCGCGCCCTCCCGCAACGACTTGTTCCGTAAAAGCCACGAAACGGATTGTTGCCAGCCCTGCAATCGCGCAAACGTGACACCGATCCTGCATCTGCTATGCAATCGCGCAACTTGCAAAGGACGCGCCCGTGCAATTCCGCTTTGGCACCACCGTGATAGCCGTGAATATCGGCTCGACTGCCGCCCTGCTCTCCAGCGTGGGGGCGCGATTTGCCGCCCGTCGCGGCTTTGCACTGGCCACGATCAATCTGGATCATCTGGTGAAACTGTCGCGCTCGGCCCCGTTCCGCGCCGCTTATGCTGCACAGGATCTGGTGGTGGCCGATGGCAATCCCGTCGTGTGGCTGTCGCGCCTTGCCCGCCGCCCCGTGCATCTGGTGCCGGGATCGGACCTTGTGCGCCCCCTTGCCCAACTTGCCGCCAAAGCGGGTGTGGGCGTTGCACTTGTCGGCAGCAGCGATGCCGCACTGTCTGCCGCCGCGACCAGACTGATGCAGGACATTCCCGACCTGAGGATCACCGCCCGCATCGCCCCCGCAATGGGCTTTGATCCCACAGGTGCCGAGGCGGCGCGTATTCTGGCCGAACTTTCCGCCCGTGACACCGGCCTGTGCCTGATTGCCCTTGGTGCGCCAAAGCAGGAAATCTTCGCTGCCCGTGGCCGCGAGCTTGCCCCGACCATCGGCTTTGCCTCCATTGGCGCGGGCCTTGATTTCATCGCAGGCACCCAGACCCGTGCGCCGCTTTGGGCGCGCAAACTGGCGCTGGAATGGCTGTGGCGCGCCGCCACCAGCCCGCGCCGCCTGATCCCCCGCTATGCAAGCTGTGCGGCAATCCTGCCCGCGCAGATCGTTGCCGCGATCAGACTGCGGAACCGCTAGAACCCGAACAGCCCCGGATAGCCAACCGCCCGCGCCTCGAACGCTGCACGATCCGCTTCAGGTTGCCAGCCAAGCGCCGCCTTGGCCTTGTCGTTCCGAAAGGCAGACAGATGCGCGCGCGATTTCCAATCAACCAGCAGGGGCTTGCGTAACCCTGTCTTCCGCAAGGCAAACCGCTTCAGCAGATACTTCCCCACATCCACCAGATAAAACACCACCAGATTGCCCCGCGCCACGCGGATCTGCACCCCTGTCAGACGCCGGATCGCCGCGAAATACCCCTGCGCCGTCAGCAAAGGCTCTCCCACCAGATTGAACGACTGGCCTTCAATCCCCGCCACCTCGCCCATCCTCACCAGCCCATCGGCCACATCATCGATCAGCACAAAGGGCAGCAGATTGCGCCCCGCGCCCCAGATCCGCACCGCCCCCGCCCCGTGCCAGCGACCAATCCCCCAATGCTGGAACGGCCCGCCCTCCCCCAGCACGATCCCCGGCCTTGCAATCACCAAGGGCAGCCCGCGCAGGCGGTGCATCTCTTGCAGCCGCGCCTCGCACAGTGCCTTGGACCGCGCATAAAGGTTGCGGTTTTCCATCGGACCAAATGGGGTCGCCTCGGTGATCGGCACAGCCGCATCCGAAGCATCATACGAGGCAATCGTGCCGGTATAGACAAACCGCGCCACCCCCGCCGCCAAGGCAGCCTCGGCCACCCGTTCCACCACCGCCACATCGTTGTGCAGATAGCTCTCCCAAGACGTTTCCTCGGCCTTTGCCAGATGATAGACGACCGAAATCCCCGCCATCGCCGCCTGCAACGCTACCGGATCAGACAGCGATCCCGCCACCACCTCGACCCCGTCGCCCAGATCGGCAAAGGGGTTGGCGCGACCACGGCTTAGCACCCGCACCCGCCGCCCTTGATCCACCAGCGCCCGCGTCAGCGCCCGCCCGATAAAGCCCGTCCCGCCGATCACCAGCACCCGCGCCGGCCCCAGATCGCGCGGTTCCACCGCCGCCACCGCCTGCATTGGCACCAAGGCAACTGCCGCCTCGATCCCCGCCATCACCGCAACCGCCGAGTCCCCCGAAAAGGCGGGCGGCAGAACGCCCCCCGCTACCGCGCGATGAAACGCCGAAACCGCGCCGCGAAAGCCAAGCCCGTAGGGCGATTTGCGGTTCAGCGACAGCCCTTGCCGCGCGGCGTTCCTTAGCCCCTCGCGCAGATGCTGCCCCGCCAGCGAAACCTGCGCCCGCAGCGGGTTCACCACAATATCCGACGCATTTGGCCGATCCATCACCAGCAGATCATTGCCGTAATCCAGCCGCGCCACCGCAGTGACGCCGCGCACCTCGACCGACCGATCCTCGGCCCCCTCGACCAAGGACAGGTTCAGCACCACATCCACCGCCCCTGCCTTGGCGCGCATATGCCAGCCCTGATACTGCACCCTCCCGCCGGGCAGCGTCACAGGCTTGGACAGGCGCAGATCAATCTCGGTCAATGGACCGACAAGATCATGGGCAAAGGCAAACAGATGCGGCCCAAGTTCCAGCAGCAGGTTCGCAGGTTCGCGCAGCATCCACAGCCCGAACGGCCCCGAGCGCAGCGGCGACAGCGGAAACCGCCAGCGTATATCGACACTGTCGATGCCCCCCGGAACGCCCTCGGCCAACGCCCGTTTCAGGCGCTGATAGGCTGGCAGGGCCAGAAAATTGTGGTTCACCGCAATGACCTTACCCGCACGACCCGCCGCCAGCACCATCGCCTCGGCCTCGGCCCGCGTCACCGCAAACGGCTTTTCCACCAGCACATGCAGCCCCGCATCCAGCGCTTTTAGCGCATGGGCGCAATGCAGATGCGGCGGGGTCAGCACATGCACGGCGTCCAATCCGCCCGCCGCCAGCATCTTGTCGATCGACCGATAGGCCACCGCCCCCCAAGCCGCCGCAAACCCCTCCGCCCCCGCCGGATCTGCCACCGCCACCAGCCGCGCACCTGCGGCTGCCAAAGCCTCGGCGTGCCATTGCGCGATATAGCCCGCGCCGACAAATCCTACCCGAATGACCATGCCTGACCCTTTGTCACTTATACTCGATAATCCGCGCCACAGCCCCGCGCCGCTTGCGCCAATGATAGGTCAGAACACCCTGCAAATTCGGAAATTTCGACAAGGTGATCAGCGCAGACGCCGCCAAGGCCTGCCGCGCGCCCGCCCCTTTGCGCGAAAACCGCCACGCCCCCCGCGCAAACGACGTCGCATAAAGCAGCGCCACCCCCAGCGTCAGCGGTCCCCAAACCAGCGCCAGCACCGGCAAAACCGCGCCCCACATCCAGACCCGCCGCCGCTCGGCAACAAAGTGCTGCGGCTGCAGCGCACCCACTTGGGCAAAGCCATGCCCCGCCCGCACCGCGCGGCGCCACCACTGACCGAACCGCAAGATCGCCGCATCATGCAGCGTCATCTCCTGTCCGATCCGCCACAACTCCCACCCTGCGCCGCGCAGGCGCTGGCACATCTCGTCGTCTTCGGCTGCAATCACCTCGTTGCGATAGCCGCCCACCTGATCCACCGCCACCCAGCGGATCAGCATATCGCCACCGCAGGCCGCAGCCAGTCCCAAGGGCGTATCCCATTCCCAATCACACAGCCGGTTGTAAATCGAAGCCTCGGGAAACCGCTCGCGCCGCCTGCCAAAGACCAAAGCCGCCTGCGGATGCGCCGCCAGAAACTGCGCCGACACCGCAAGCCAGCCCGCCTGCACCGCGCAATCGCCATCCACCATCTGCACAAAGGCCGGCGGATCATCCGCCAGCACCGCCAGACCCGCATTGCGCGCCCGCGCCGCCGTGAAGGGCAGCGTCATGTCCAGCACCACCACCTCGGCCCCCAAGGCCCGCGCCGCCACCAACGATCCGTCGCCGGACCCCGAATCCACATAGACCAGCCGCCGCACCTGACCCGCCAGCGATTGCAGACAGGCCAGCAGCCGCGCGCCCTCGTTGCGCCCGATCACCACCGCATCTATCGGCACGCCATCCTGCGTCATCACAACCCTGTCAGCCCCCCGTAACTGGTGCAGATTACGCGCAGGATCATGGCTTTACCATGACCCGCACGGCGGGGCGCAGACTTCCATTTTAATGGTATCTCTGCTATTTACCTCTGAACTGGGCGGGGGCCCGGGCGATTCCCTTGAAGGTATTGGCGGCAGCGCCATATGAATCACGGGCGAAATCCGGCGCGAAACCTGTCGCAAGACAGGCCCATTTCATTCGGTGACGTCCTTCGTGGCCGCGCTGTTGCAGGAGCCCGGTGTCTGGATGCCCAAACACAGTATGTTGATGTCGCGCCCCGTTAATGGCGCAGATATGGAGTTTGGGGTCATGCCCGCAGACAAGTCCGATCCACGGCAAGGCGGCAAACACCTCGGAGTTTCCGTATTCCGTCCCGGTCATGTCATCGAACAGCCAAGGTCTGCCCTTGATCTTGATGCCGGACGCGACGTTTTCACCGGCCTTGCTCCGACGCCCTATTTCAACCCGTCCAAAGTCTGGGAATCGCTCGGCCCGCTTTCGCTTTCGGCGAAACATCTGGCTGGAAACGGTTTGTTCCCGCAATCAGGCTCCGACCCTGCCGCCGCCGCGTTTGATGTGCTTCGCACGCGGCTTTTGCACGGGCTGGCCGACAAGGGCTGGCGGCGGATCGCCGTCACATCGCCGACCCATGGCTGTGGCAAATCCTTTGTCGCCACCAACCTTGCCCTTTCGCTTGCGCGCCGCCCCGGCAGCCGCACCGCCCTGATCGACCTTGATCTGCGCCGCCCAAGGCTCGCCGATCTTCTGGGTGTCCCCGACGCCGCCCCGCTGGAAGAGTTTCTGTCAGGCGATCAACCGCTCGAAGCGCAGTTCCGCCGCTTTGGCCGCACGCTGGCTTTGGGCATGAACGGCGAAGCGGTCGAACACGCCTCGGAACGCCTGCACAACCCTGACACCGTGATGGCCCTTGATGCCATGCTGGAACAGCTTGATCCCGAGGTGGTGCTGTATGACATGCCTCCGGCCCTTGTCGGCGATGACGTGCTGGCGCTGGCACCCTGTATCGACGCGGTGCTGCTGGTGACCGACGGCACCCGCACCTCCCCCGAAGACATCCGCGCCTGTGAACGGTTGTTCGAGGGTCGCTTGCCGCTGATGGGTGTGGTCTTGAACCGCGCACAAGACCGCAAGGCGGCCCAGTATCGCTATGGGAAGGACTAGCTTTGGGCCAGATCCAATCCCTTGATGAATTCCTCAACCTGCTGTCACGCCGACGCTGGCTGATCATTACCGTGACCGTTCTGGGCCTCCTCCTGTCGGGCGTCTTCGCCAAGACCCGACCGGATGTCTACGAAGCCGCCGCCGTGATTCAGGTGGAAATGCCCACCGTCACCGGAACCGATGGCGCCCCCGCAAGCAATGGGTCGGCGCAGATTCTGCAAACGATCCAGCAACGCCTGACCACACGGGAACAACTGGTCGCAATGATCGACCGTCACGGCCTGTTCGCCGATCTGCCCGCCCTCTCGCCTGACAAGAAAATCGACCTGCTGCGCGCCTCGGTCCAGTTTCAGACCGTGGCCACCGAAGGCAGTCAGGCCTTCGGGCAGGTTGTCGGCGTCTCCGCAATTATCATCTATGCCCGCTTGGGCAACGGCGATCAGGCCGCGCGCGTGGCCAATGATCTCGCGCAAGGCATCCTTGATCAATCTGCTGCGGGTCAGCGCAACCGCACCGATGAAAACGTGACCTTTTACACCGAGGAAGAATCCCGGCTGTGGCAGGAAATCAGCGCGCTTGAGGCCGAGATCGAGGCCTACAAGACCGCCAACAATCACTCTTTGCCTTCCATCCGCGACGCCCGCCGTGATGAATTGGTCAGCATCGAGGACGACCAGCGCACCGCACTTCAGGAAAAACTGGGGCTTGAGGCCGAGATGGCCACAATTCAAACCACCGAAACCCTGCGCGAAACCGATCGCCGTCAACTCGCCGTCCTGCAAAGCCGGATCGGGGTGCTGGAGACGCAGATTTCCGCCCTCGCCGACCGCCACGCCGACATCGAGGCCGATCTGGCGATGGCCCCCGAGGTGGATCGCGTCATGGGCAATTACGACCGCAAACTGACCTTGCTTCAGGGTCAGCATGACGTGGTGGCCTCCAATCTTGCCGCCGCCCAAACCGCGCAAAAGCTGGCGGAACGCCAGAAGGCCGAACGTTATACCCTGCTGGAACGGGCCGTGACGCCGGAATATCCCACCGGCGGCAGCAGCAAAAAGATCGCTGTGGCTGGGGCGATGGCAAGCATTCTGGGCGCGTTCGGGCTGGCCTTTCTGCTTGACCTGATGCGCCCCGTGGTTCGCACCGCCGCCCAGATGGAACGTCAGCTTGACCTGCGCCCCGTGATCACGATCCCGGAACTGACGCCCGCCAAACCTGCGGCACGGGGTGGGATGAAGTTGCCGGATGATCCCGCCAAACCGCTGCTGGGCCTGCCCCGCTTTGCGCTGTTTGCAGGGGCGGCCACAGTGCTTTTGCTGGTTGCCGCCGCCGCCATCAGCTAGGCCGCACACGCGCCAAAAGGCCCGCGCCCGTTGATCGGGGCGCGGGCCTTTTGCGTTTCTGCATGAAGGCTAGACGCCGGTGCCGTGCAACACCACGCCCACTGTGCGCGCCAAGATCCTGATGTCGGTCACAAGCGACAGGTCCGCCTCATAGGCCGCATCAAATTCCGCACGCGCCTCGAAAGTCGTGCGGCTTCGACCCGCGGTTTGCCAATAGCCGGTAATGCCGGGCCGCAGCGCGTAATAGGCTGTCCCGGGATACATGACCTGCTGGTTCGGCAGCATCGGTCGCGGTCCAACCAGACTCATGTCGCCGATTAGCACGTTCCACAGTTGCGGCAATTCATCCAGCGATGACCGCCGCAAGAACTGCCCCAGCGGCGTAACACGCGGATCTTCCTGCAGCTTTTGCGTGCTGTCCCATTCGGTCCGCGCTGCCGGATTTCCGTCCAGATAGGTCTCCATCCGCGCATCGGCGTCGATCACCATGCTGCGAAGCTTCCACATCCGAAACACCCGCCCGCCCTTGCCGACACGCATCTGGGTATAGAACGGCCGCCCGCCTTCAAGGGCCACAGCCAAGGCCAGCCCCAGAACCACCGGTGCCACAACAGGCGCGGCAAGCACGATGGCCGACACATCAAAGACCCGCTTCAGCAGGTGGCGATATACGCCGAACCTGCGCGCTTTCGCCGGAGGAAGAGGCGTTGCCACGCCAAAATCCAATGGCACATCTTTCGCGCCAGAGCGCACCGAATTGAACTCGGGAAAAGTCATCGTCATTGTCGGTTACTCGGTGACAATGTCGAGCGCGCTTCCCAAGACCAACAAGGTCTCAGGAACGTGAATGCAGATTCCAGTCCCGAAAAACGGGTCTATTTCGTTCGATTTGCAGCACATTTGTCGCACTCAACAAGTACGCCCCCAAGGATCATTTTAGGCGAAGTCGCAGAGCCTTGGCGATATACATTCGATAGCATGCATCTCATTTGCGCCCGATTAACCGTGAAATCTTGCCACACGCTCACCTTCTTCTTGCCACAATTAAGGGCGACACAATCAAGGATTGTAAGGACTTAATTCGCGGGCAAGTTCCGTCAAAACCGATTCGCCCTGTCACGGCCAATCCGGCCCGACAGGCGCTGTTTTGCGATTGTTTCAAGAAACGCGCGGGTCAAAGACCGTGATCGGGGTGATGGTGCTTCAGGATGTGACCCAACACATGCACCCGATATTCACACCACAAGACAAAGGCCGCGATCCCCAGCACCCCGCCAATCGGATAAGAGGCAAGCAGACCCAAAGCCGTGCTACCCGACAGCGCAGACCATCCCACCCCGGCAACACCGCCGAGAGCAGCACTTAGCATATGGCCGACGATAAACATCGAAATCCGTTTTCCTTGGGGACTCACCAGACGCGCCCCGAATCTTTGCACGAATTCGAAACAATGCCAGCAGAAAATCATTCAAATCAGGCCTAATCCGGCACATCTGCCGGTTGTCGCCTGCAATCTGCGGTTACTCGGCAACAATTGACGACAGATAGCGGCCATAATCGTTCTTGCGAAAGATTTCCGCCCGCGCGGCCAGTGCTGTCTTGTCGATCCATCCGATGCGATAGGCAATCTCGTCAGGACACCCCACCTGAAGCCCCTGTCGCGCCTCAAGTGTGCGGACGAAATTGCCGGCATCCAGCAGGCTGCCATGCGTGCCGGTATCCAGCCATGCAAAACCGCGCCCCATCTTTTCGACCGACAGGCAACCTTCGGCCCGATAGATCTCTAGCAGATCGGCAATTTCCAATTCACCCCGCGCCGATGGCTGCACCTGCGCCGCAAGGGCTGGCGCGCGCCCGTCCAGATAATACAGCCCCGTCACCGCAAAGTTCGAGGGCGGCATCTGCGGTTTTTCGACAATCGCCCGCACCGTGCCGTCCTTATCAAAATCCACAACGCCATAGCGCTCTGGATCAGCCACACGATAGCCGAACACAGTTCCGCCATAATCTTTTGCGTCCGCCACCGCCAACATCTCGGTCAGGCCATGCCCGAAAAAGATGTTATCGCCCAAGACCAGCACCGAAGGCGCGCCCGCCAGAAAATCACGCGCCAACAGATAGGCCTGCGCCAGACCGTCCGGCGAGGGTTGCACGATATAGGTCAGGGACAACCCCCATTGGCTGCCATCGCCCAGCAAGCGGATGAACTGCGGTTGATCCTCCGGCGTGGTGATCACCGCAATCTCGCGGATGCCGCCCAGCATCAGCACCGACAGCGGATAGTAGATCATCGGCTTGTCATAGATCGGTAAAAGCTGTTTCGAGACCCCCATCGTAATTGGCCAAAGCCGCGTGCCGGAACCGCCCGCCAGAATGATTCCCTTACGCCCTGTCATGCTGCCCCCAACTCGTTAAGAATGTCTTGCAATCCTGCCTGCCAATCGGGCCGCGACAGCGAAAAATCCTGCAAGCCCGTGCAATCCAGCCGCGAATTCAAAGGCCTTCGCGCGGGCGTCGGATAATCCCGCGACGGAATATCCTGCACCACGCAGGCAAGCCCCGCCCGCGCCATGATCGCGCGCGCGAAATCGGCCCAGGACACGTCCGGCGCGCCGCTAAAATGATAGGTGCCGCCCCGTGCGCCCGCCAGCAGCGCCGCCGCAATCACATAGCAAGCGTCTGCAATCGCCGCCGCAGGGGTCGGTCCGCCGATCTGATCCGCGACCACGTTCAGGCTGTCGCGCGCAGCCCCCAGACGGAGCATGGTTTTCACGAAATTGCTGCCATGCGCCGACACCACCCACGAGGTCCGCAGGATCACATGCACCCCGCCCGCCGCACGCACGCCCACTTCACCGCGCAGCTTGGACCGCCCATAGGCGCCCAGCGGACCCACAGGATCATCCACGCCAAACGGCAAATTCCCTGCACCATCAAAGACATAATCCGTCGAGATCTGCACGAACGGCAGCCCGCGCGCCGCACAGGCCCGCGCCATCGCGGCAGGCGCATCGCCGTTCACTACCGTCGCCGAGGCCTCTTGCGCTTCGGCCAGATCCACCGCCGTCCAAGCCGCCGCATTGATCACCACATCCGCCGCCGAGGCCGCAATCACCGCCGCACAGGCATCGGGATGCATCAGATCGGCCTGATCGCGGCCCAGAAATTCCACGCTCACCCCCGCAGGAACCCGCCGCGCCAACTCCCGCGCGACCTGCCCCGTGCGCCCGAACACCAGCACTCTCATGCCTTGGCTCCCAGCCGCACGCCGACGCCCGCCCGCGCCTGCAAGGGCTGCCACCATGCCGCATTATCCAGATACCAGCGCACGGTTTTCCGCAAACCTTCCTGCAACGTCACCGAAGGCCGCCAGCCCAGTTCCGCCCGTATCCGTGCAGGATCAATGGCATAGCGCAGATCATGCCCCGGCCTGTCGGTCACAAAACTGATCAGCCGGTCATGCGGCGCACCCGCCGGAGCCATTTCATCCAGCAGCGCGCAGATCATCCGCACGATGTCGATGTTGCGGGCCTCGTTCTCGCCGCCGATGTTATAGCTGCGGCCCAGCGCGCCGTTTTGCAGCACACAGAGCAGCGCATCGGCGTGATCCTCGACGTAAAGCCAGTCACGCACGTTTTCACCCGCGCCGTAAACCGGAATGGGCCGCCCCGCCAAGGCATTCAGGATCACCACGGGGATCAGCTTTTCGGGAAAGTGGTAGGGGCCGTAATTGTTGGAACAATTCGTCAAAACCACCGGCAGGCCATAGGTTTCATGCCACGCCCGCACCAGATGGTCGCTGGCCGCTTTTGAGGCCGAATAGGGGCTGTTCGGCGCATAGGGCGTGTCCTCGGTGAACTTGCCCACAGCACCCAATGAACCAAAAACCTCATCCGTGGAAATATGGTGGAACCGGAACCCCGCAGGCCGCCCCGCGCCACCCCAATAGGCGCGCGCGGCCTCAAGCATGTTGAAGGTGCCGGTGATGTTGGTCTGGATGAAGTCGCCCGGCCCGTCGATACTGCGATCGACATGCGATTCCGCTGCCAGATGCATCACCGCATCGGGGCGGTGCGCGGCAAACACCGCGTCCAGTGCGGCGCGGTCGCGGATATCGGCCTGCACAAAGGCGTAATCCGGCGATCCTGCCACACTCGCCACATTCTCAAGACAGGCGGCATAGGTCAGCGCATCAAGGTTCACCACCTGATGCCCCCGCGCAATCGCCAGCCGCACCACCGCCGACCCGATAAACCCCGCGCCCCCTGTCACCAGCAGCTTCATGCCGCACCCATCCCGAACGGTGACGCCACATCCCGCAGTAACGGTGCCACGCGGTCCTTGGCCGACAGCACCGGATCGCCCGTCAGCCCCCAGTCAATCCCGATATCCGGATCATCCCAGCGGATGCCGCCATCGCAATCGGGCGCATAAATGTCCGAGCATTTATACTGCACCTCGGTATCCGGCACCCGCGTCACAAAGCCGTGCAGAAACCCCTTCGGCACCAGCAACTGCCGCCCGTTTTCCGCCGAAAGCTCGACCCCGACCCAGGCCCCGAACGTCGCCGACCCGCGCCGGAAATCCACCGCCACATCGAAAATTACCCCGCGCGAACAGCGCACCAGCTTGTCCTGCGCGTGCGGCGGGCGTTGGTAATGCAGGCCGCGCAGGGTGCCAACCGCCCCCGACATCGAATGATTGTCCTGCACAAAGACCACCGAGACCCCCGCCTCGGCCATCCGTTGCGCGTTATAGGTTTCGGAAAACCAGCCACGATCATCGCCAAACCGCTGCGGAGTCAGGATCAGCACACCGTCAAGGGCCGTGGTTTCAATCTTCATGGCTATACTCCAATACCCGCCCCGCATAGCGCGAAACCAAGGCGCATCAAAGCCGTCAAAGCGGCATCAGAACATCCCCAGCAGCACCGAGTTCACCCACCACGACCCCGCCACCAGAACCAGCGCCAGAACCACCAGAACCAGATCGTTCAACGCATCCCATGCCTTGTGCTTGCGCGCCAGCACCACCACCGCCGGATGCAGCGCAACCAAGGCCACGGCCTGCCCGATCAGCGCACCTTGCAGCCCCGCAATCTCGACCCCCACCAGCAGCGCCACGGTCTGCACCCCCGCCTTCACGGCCTGAAGCCAGAAATAATTGCGCGAATCCCCGACAGCCAGCGCGGATTGGTCATAGGTGATCCCGATCACCTCGGGCATCTGGATCAGCGCCACCGCCGCCACGATCAGCCCCGCCGCCGCATAGCGCCCGTCATACATGATCCCCACCAGCGGCACGCCGATCATCGACAGCCCGCCCAGCATCACCAAAGCCCCGCCCGACATGATCAGCCGCAGCTTCCGCATCCGGGCAAAATTCGCTGCCGAACTGGCCGGATGATGATCCCGATACAGCGGAATCATGATCCGGCTGTTCACCGCCCGCACCAGCAACAGCGGGAAGGACGCCAGAAAATACCCGATGTTATAAATCCCCAACTCTTCAAGCGTCAGGAAATGGCCGAAAATCGCCTTGTCCCCCTGTGCAAGCGCAAAGCCGCAGGCGGTAGACAGGAAAATCCACTTGCCGAAATGGATCAACTCATGCCCAGCCGTTCTGTCCCAGTGAAACCGGTTCGCAGGTCCGGGCAGATAAACCCAAGTCAGCACCAGCTTGGCCAGCGATCCGACAATGGCCCCGATCACCAGCCCCCAGACCGAGACGAGGACCATCGACAACCCCACCATCGCCGCGATCCCGATCGCCTGCGAGATCAGGTCCAGCAGCGTCACCCGCCCCAGCAGCAAATGCCGTGTCGCCGTTTCGATCCGCGTCGGGTTAAAGCCCGAGATGAACAGCGAAATCCCCGCAACGGGCAGCAGCCACGCCAGCTCTGGCGCATGGTAGAATTGCGCCAAGGGCCACGCCAGCGCACAGGTCGCCAGCCACAGCATCGTGCCGCGAAAGGCATGGATCGTGAAAGCCGTGTTCAGGAAATCCGCATCATCCCCGCGCTTGCTTTGGCTGATCGAGGCGCTGACACCCACATCCGAAAACATCACCATGCCCACCAGCACCACCGACACCAGCGTCATCACGCCAAAAGCCTCGGGGGCCAGAAGCCGCGTCAGGATCAGGTTCGAGCCAAGACGCAAGACCTGCGCGATCACATAGGACCCCGCAGTAAAGGCAGATCCGCGCATTGCCCTTGCGAACAACCCGCGGCCTTTTTGCCCTTTGGTTTCCTGCATCTATGCCATTCCTTCTCAAACCCGACGGACCCTAGGCGCATGGCCGGAGGCCGTCAACGTGCCGCAGGAATTGCCCAGCTTGGGCCTTACTCTTGCCCCAAGCCATGACTAGACTGGCGCAAATTTCCGAGGGTTTCGCGTGACTGTCGCCTATATCGTCAACACCTACCCGCGTGCCTCGCACAGCTTTATCCGGCGCGAGATTCTGGCGCTGGAGCGGCAGGGCCTCACCGTGCATCGCATTGCCATGCGCTCGGATCGCGGATCACTGGTGGACCCGCAGGATTTTGACGAAGACACCAAGACCGAACATGTGCTTGAGGGCAGCAAGATGGCCTTTTTGCGCTCGGCGCTTGGCTGGCTTGCGACGCATCCGCGCCAAAGCCTGTCCGCGCTGTGGACCGCCCTTCGCTTTGGCTCCAAGGGCAAGGCAGGTGGGGCGGGAACCGGCGGGCGGCTGCGCCATCTGGCCTATCTGCTTGAGGCCGCCCATGTGGCCCGCCGCTGCACCGCATTGGGCGCAACACATCTGCACGCGCATTTCGGCACCAACTCGGCCACCGTCGCCCTGCTGGCGCATCGGCTTGGTGCAGCGGGCTACAGCTTTACCGTGCATGGTCCCGAGGAATTTGACGCCCCACGCGCCTTTTCTTTCCCCCAGAAAATGCACGAGGCCCGCTTTACCGTCGCGGTCAGCAGCTTTGGCCGCAGCCAGCTTTTGCGCTGGTCCGCGATTGCCGACTGGCCGCGCATCGCCGTCGTGCATTGCGGTGTGGACACCACCCGCTTTGATCCGCCTGCGCCCATGCCCGAAGGCGGCCCGCATCTTGTGGCCATCGGCAGGCTGTCCGAACAAAAGGGCTTCCCGCTGCTGATCGAAACCATGGCAATGGCTTGCACCCGCCTGCCAGACCTGCGCCTGACCATCTGCGGCGATGGTGATCTGCGCGGTCTGGTCGACTCCGAAATCGCCCGCCACGGTCTGACAGACCGCATCACCATCACCGGCTGGATCAGCGAGGCAGGCATCCGCGCCGCCATCGCCGCGTCCCATGCGCTGATCCTGCCCTCGCTGGCAGAAGGCTTGCCAATGGTGGTGATGGAGGCGATGGCCTGTGGCCGCCCGATCATCGCCACCGCAATCGCAGGCATCCCCGAGCTTGTCACCCCCGATACCGGCTGGCTGGTTCCGGCAGGCGATCCGGCGGCACTTGCCGAAGCGATCCAGACCCTTGCCGACACCCCTCGCGCGACGCTGATGATGATGGGAAGCGCCGCCCGCACCCGCGTCTTTGCCCGCCACAACATCGACACCGAGGCCGCAAAACTCGCCGCCCTCTTTTCCCGATACAGGGGGGCATGATGGACTTCACCGTTGCCTGTGCCAGCAATTCGGACACGATCCTGAACGCCAACCTCGCCCGCTCGCCCCTCTTCGCGGCAGGTATCCCGCTGCACCTTGAACGCGATGCCCCCAGCGCCGCCATCGCCTATAACCGCGCGCTGGATGCCACAACCGCGCCCGTGGTGGTCTTTGCCCATCACGATGTCTACCTGCCCCAAGGCTGGGAAACCGTGCTGGCAGAACGCCTTGCCGAAGTGGCCGCCCATGACCCCGACTGGGCGCTGTTCGGGGCCTTCGGCGTCGGGCTGGATGCCAGCCACATCGGCCCGGTCTGGTCCTCGTCCATCGGCCAGATCGTCGGCCGCGTGCCAATGGGGCCAACCCGCGTGCAATCCTTCGACGAACTGCTGATCGTGCTGCGCCGCGCCTCTGACCTGCGCTTTGATGACAATGCGCCCGGTTGGCACATGTATGGCACCGATATCGTCACCACCGCCCGCGCGCGTGGCCTGCATGCCTATGCGGGCGCGCTGCCCACCATCCACAACGACCGCTACCACGAGGCGCTGCAATCCGACTTCGTGGAATGTTACACCTATATGCGCCGCAAATGGCAGACCATGCTGCCGTTGCGAACCCCGATCATCAAGATCAGCCGCTCCGGCCTGCACCTTTACCGCAACCGCTGGAAAGATCTGACCTCGAAAGCCTTCCGCGAAAACATGGCCGTCGGCACCGGCCACAGCCCCGAACGGCTGGCCGAACTCTGCGGCTGGTCCAACCTGACAACCGCCACAGAGTAAAGGGTAGGGTGCGTGATCTCACGCACCTTTCCGCCCGCAAGCAAGGTGCGTGAGATCACGCACCCCACCCCCTTACATCATCGACCGCAGCTTATCCGCCACCGCTGCCGCCAACACCCCATGCGCTTCTGGCTCGAAATGCACACCGTCAATCATGCTGACCTCGATATGCTGCCCCGCATCCAGAAACGCCGCGCCATAAGCCGCCGCCAGCCCCGCATAAAGCGGCGGCAGCGCCAAGGACCGCGCCCGCCCGCCATAGAACTGCGTCTTGATCGGCCCCACCTCGACCACCGGCGGCGGGCAGATCAGCAGCACCTGAAACCCGCCATGCCGCGCCTGCAATTCCTCGGAAAACGCAATGTCCAGCAACCGCGCCACACCGCCCGTCACCAGTTCGGGTGAGGCCCCGAACCGCGCCTTCACGTCATTCGTCCCCAGCATGATCGTCAGCGCATCAATCGGCCCGTGACTTTGCAGCGCGATCTTCAGCCCGTCCTGCCCGTTCATATGCGGCCCCATCACCGGATCATCGAACTGCGCTGTCCGCCCCGGCAAGCCTTCCTCGACCACCTCCCATCCCAAGGCCTGCCCCACCAGCGCGGGCCAGCGCGTCGCGGCATCAAAGCGGCGGTATTCGCCCAGCTCCAGAATGGGCGGCGTGCCGTGGGTATTGCTGTCGCCATAGGTCAGAAGAACGGTCATGCGGCACCTCCCTGAATGCGCCCCAAGGCTAGGGCCGCAGCGCACCGGCTGTAAACCCCCAAGACCCCCCTTCAATTCCGCCCGCCCCGCGCGCATATAAGGGCAAATCCCTTGGCTTATGAGGACGAGAATGTTCGGCACCCCGACCCCGACCGCCGCTGTCGCAGCCCCCGCCGCTGATCTGATCATCGACGGCACCGAGGCGAACTTCATGAAAGACGTGATCGAACCGTCCGCAACGGTTCCGGTGATCGTCGATTTCTGGGCGCCGTGGTGCGGCCCGTGCAAAACCCTTGGCCCCGCGCTTGAGGCCGCCGTGATCGCCGCCAAAGGCCGCGTGCGCATGGTCAAGATCAACGTCGACCAGAATCAGGCGCTTGCGGCACAACTGCGGATTCAGTCCATCCCCACCGTCTATGCCTTCTGGCAAGGCCAGCCGGTGGATGGCTTTCAAGGCGCGGTTGCCCCTTCGGAAATCAAACGCTTTGTCGATCATATGGCGGGCCTTGCGGGCGAGCCTGACAATGGCCTTGCCGATGCCATCATCGCCGCCGAAGCGATGCTGGACGAAGGTGCCTTCGACGACGCCAAGGAAACCTTCGCCGCCATTCTGGAAGAAGAACCCGAGAACATCGCCGCCTACACCGGCCTGATCCGCACCCAGCTTGCCTTGGGTGATATCGACGCAGCACAGGCGCTGGTCGATGCCGCCCCCGCGCCCGTGGCCAAATCCAAGGAACTGGACGCCGCCCGCGCCCAGATCGAACTGGCCCGCCAAGCCGCCAAAGCCGGTCCCGAAGACGATCTGCGCGCCGCCGTGGAAAAAGACCCCGCCAACCGCCAAGCCCGCTTTGATCTCGCACTTGCCCTGCACGCGGCAGGCAAGGTGGATGAGGCCGTCGATACCCTGCTTGACCTGTTCAAACTTGACCGCGAATGGAACGACGGGGCGGCCCGCGCGCAACTGTTCATCATCTTTGATGCGCTGAAACCGCAAGACCCCATCGTGCTGAAAGGCCGCCGCCGCCTGTCGTCGATGATATTTGCCTGATGCCTTTGGCGTCCTAACTACAGGGCATGATGAAACTGACAGACTTGCCCGACACCATTCCGGTTTTCCCGCTTTCGGGCGCGCTGCTGCTGCCGCGCGCCCGCCTGCCGCTGCATATCTTCGAGCCGCGCTATCGCGCCATGCTGGAAGACTGCATGAAAACCCAGACCCGCCTGATCGGCATGATCCAACCCCGCGAGGTGCCGGGATCGGGCGAAAAGCGCCTGTCAGCCATCGGCTGCGCGGGCAGGCTGACGGCGTTTTCGGAAACCGAGGATGGTCGCTATATGGTCACCCTGACCGGCATCTCCCGCTTCCGGCTGCGCGATGAGGTGCAGGGTTTCACCCCCTACCGTCGCTGCACCGTTGATTGGTCTCCCTTCACCCGCGATCTGGGCGATGAGGAAACCGACCCCGCCTTTGACCGCCCCGCCTTTCTCGCCGTGCTGGCCCGCTTCTTTGCCGCGCGCGGAATGGAAACCGATTGGTCCAGCCTGTCCGAGGCCGATCCCGAATTGCTGATCAACTCGCTGTCGATGCTGCTGCCCATCGCGCCCGAAGACAAACAGGCCCTGCTTGAGGCGCCCTCTCTTGTCACCCGCCGCGAAACCTTGGTAACGCTGATCGAATTCGCCCTGCGCGGTGGCGATTCCATGGACGAGGCGATGCAATGACTGAAACACCCCCCTTCGACCGCCGCATGCTGGAAGCGCTGGTTTGTCCCGTCACCCAAGCCATCCTGACCTATGACGCCGAAAAAGCCGAGTTGATTTCCAAGGCCGCGCATCTGGCCTTCCCGATCCGCGACGGGATTCCGATCATGCTGGTGTCAGAGGCGCGCCAGATCGACTGACAGCAAAAGGGGGGCTTTGCGCCCCCCAAGGCTGCGCCGCAGCCTTTCCCCCCGCAGGATATTTGTGCAAAGAGGATGGGGAACGTAGGTCGGGGTTCACCCCGACATGGTTAGCCGTGCCGCAAGCGTAGGTCAGGGTTCACCCCGACTCGGCCCTGTCAGATCGCCTTTCCCGCCAACAACTTCGGAACATCCGCCTTCAACCCCGCTGCTTGCCGCATGAAGCCACGGCGCAGCGCTGGGATGGCGTTGACAAGGCCAAGCCCAATATCGCGCCCCGCGCGCAGGATCGGGTTGTCGTTGGAAAACAGCCGGTTGACGCTGTCCATCCCCAGGGCCAGCGCGGTGCTGTCGAACCTGCGCCAGCGTTGGTAGCGCTCCAGCACATCCGGCGCGCCAATATCCTCGCCGCGCCGATGCGCCTCGACCAACACCTGCGCCAACGCGCCGACATCGCGGAAGCCAAGGTTCAACCCCTGCCCTGCAATCGGATGCACCCCATGCGCGGCATCGCCGACCAAAGCCACGCGCGGCGCGGTAAAGCTGTTGGCGAGGCTCAGCGACAGCGGATAGGTGAACCGATCCCCCGCAAGCGCGATCTCGCCCAGAAAATCGCCAAAGCGGGGCCGCAGCGCCTGCAGATATTGGTCATCCGGCAGCGCTTGGATCGCCTGCGCGGTGGCGTCGGTCTCGCTCCACACGATGGAGGAGTGATGCCCGCCCGGCAGCGGCAGGATCGCCAGCGGACCTGCGGGCATGAAGAACTGATGCGCGATGCCTTGGTGGTCATGCTCGTGCCGGATCGCGGTGACAAGCGCGGTCTGGCCATAGCCCCAGCCGCTGCGCTTGATCCCCGCCCGCGCGGCCGTCCCTGATCCGCGCCCGTCGCAGCCAACCAGAACCGAGGCCTTCAGCACCCGACCCGAAGCCAGCGTCACCGCCACCCCTGCACCGGTAACCGACTGATCCACCACGCTTTCGCCCGACAACAGCGTCAGGCCCGCGCAGTCCTGCATCGCATCCAGAAACGCCGCATACAGGAACCGATCCTCGGCCATAAAGCCCATCGGGCCTTCTTCCAACTCGGCATGATCAAAGGTCAGGAAGAACGGCGCAGGCCCCTGCCCCGCCAGCCCGTCGCTGGCCTTGATCTTCAGGATTGGCTGCACCTTGTCCGCCAGCCGCGCCCAGACCCCGATCACCGACAGCAGCCGCTTTGACGCAATTGCCAGCGCATAGGCCCGCCCGTCAAATCCCGCCTCTGCCCGCGAAGGCGCCGGTCGCGCGTCGATCACCGTCACGCGCAGCCCCCCCTGCGCCAGTGCCAGCCCCAAGGCGGGGCCGTTCAGCCCGCCACCCACGATCAGAATATCTGCGTCCCGTTCCATTCCCCCAATATGGCCCACCGCGCAGGATTGTCCATGCGCCGCCTTGCCGCTAGCCTGTGCCAAACAGGAGCCTGCAATGTCGAAAACATGGTCCAACATGACAGCCGCCGATCTGGGCCGCGAAATCGGCGCGGGGCGGATCAATCCGGTCGAGCTGACCGAAGTGTTCCTTGAGAAAATCGCCGTGCATGAGGTGTCAACCCGCATCTATGCCCGCGTCACCCCTGCCCGCGCGCGGGGCGAGGCGATGGCCGCTGCCGCCCGCGCAAAATCAGGCCAACGTCATGGTTTGCTGGATGGCGTGCCGGTCAGCTGGAAAGACCTGTTCGATTCCGCAGGCACGGCGACCGAGGCCGGATCGGCCCTGCTCCGCAACCGCACGCCCACCCAAGATGCCGCCGTGCTGAAAACCGCCACCCGCGAAGGCCTTGTTTGCCTTGGCAAAACCCATATGTCGGAACTGGCGTTTTCCGGCCTTGGCCTGAACCCCGTCACCGCCACTTCGCCTTGCGTCAACGATCCCAAGGCGGTTGCGGGCGGCTCATCCTCTGGTGCGGCCACATCGGTGGCCTTTGGCCTTGCCCCTGCCGCCATCGGATCAGACACCGGCGGATCGGTGCGTATCCCTGCGGCGTGGAACGATCTTGTCGGCCTGAAAACCACCTCGGGCCGCCTGCCTTTGACCGGCGTTGTGCCACTGTGCGAACGCTTTGATACCATCGGCCCGCTGGCCCGCAGCGTTGAAGATTGCGGCCTGCTTCTGGCCGCACTGGAGGGCCGCAAGCCCGCCGATCTGACAGGGGCCAGCCTGTCCGGCAGCCGCCTTGCCGTGCTGGAAACCGTTGCCCTTGATGATCTGCGCGACCGCCCCGCCAAGGGCTTTGACGACGCCCTGACCCGCCTTGGCCGCGCGGGCGCACAGATCAGCCGCATCGCCGCCCCCGAAATCATCGAGGCGATGCAGCTTGCAGGCATCCTCTTCACCGCCGAGGCCTATGGCATCTGGGCCACCACCATCGAAGCCGCGCCCGAAAAGATGTTCCCGCGCATCCTTGAACGCTTCCGCTCGGGGGCCACCATCGCCGCCGCCGATTACGTCGCGGGCTGGCGCAGGCTGGAAACCATCCGCGCAAACTGGGCCGATCTGACCGCAGGTTTTGACGCGGTTTTGCTGCCCACCTCGCCGATTCTGCCGCCCGACGCGCATCGGCTGATGACCGACAACGCCTATTACGTCACCGAAAACCTGCTGGCGCTGCGGAATACCCGTATCGGCAATCTGATGGGCGGTTGCGTGCTGACCCTCCCCACCGCGCAGCCGTCTTGTGGCATCTCGATCATGGCGGGGCCGGGGCAGGAAGAGCGCCTTTTGCGCCTTGGCACCGCAGCCGAGCGCGCTTTGGCTTGAAACACCCCCAAGGGCTTGATCGGCGGGGCTAAAAAGACACAATTTGCGGACCCTCCCCTGCGCGGCACATGGGTTTTTCTGGACCCGCCCGCCGCTTGTGGTTATCGTCGGATCAAACGGGGCGAGACGACCCCGATATGAGGCAGACATGGCATTTCCAGAGCGGTTCTCGAACCTGCCGGATTACGCATTCCCGCGCTTGCGGAAGTTGCTCGATCATCACGCACCCGGCGGTGCGCCCATTGCCATGACCATTGGCGAACCGCGCCACCCGATGCCCGATTTCGTCGGCCCGATTCTGGCCGCCAATCTGGACGGCTTTGCGGTCTATCCCAACAATGACGGCACGCCCGAATTGCTGGCAGCGATTTCCGCTTGGATCGGGCGGCGCTATGGCGTGACGCTGGCGGCTGACAATCTGATGGTGCTGAATGGCACCCGCGAAGGGCTGTTCAACGCGCTTGTAGCACTTTCGCCCGAAACCAAAGCGGGCAAAAAGCCCGTCGTGCTGATGCCGAACCCGTTCTATCAGGTTTACGCTGTGGCAGCGCTGACCGTCGGGGCCGATCCGGTCTATGTGCCTGCCACCGCCGCCACCGGATTTCTGCCCGATTACGCCGCCCTGCCCGTCGATGTGCTGGACCGCGTGACCGTGGCCTATATCTGCTCTCCCGCGAACCCGCAGGGGGCTGTTGCCAGCCGCGACTATTGGGCCACCCTGTTGGCCTTGGCCGAAAAACACGATTTCACCGTCTTCGCGGACGAATGTTATTCCGAAATCTGGCGCAGCGCGCCGCCCCCCGGCGTGCTGGAGGTGGCAGCCGCCACCGGCACCAACCCCGAACGGGTGTTTTCCTTCCACTCGCTGTCAAAACGCTCGAACCTGCCCGGATTGCGGTCCGGCTTTGTCGCAGGTGGCCGCGCAGGCATCGCCCAGATCCGCAAACTGCGCTCTTTCGCAGGCGCACCTCTGCCGCAGCCGATACAGGCCGTTTCCGCCGCCGCTTGGGCGGATGAGGCGCATGTGGACGTCAGCCGCGCACTTTATCAGGAAAAATTCAACACCGCCGCCAAAGTCTTCGCAGGCCTGCAAGGCTTTCAGGTGCCAGAGGGCGGTTTTTTCCTCTGGTTGCCGGTGGAGGATGGCGAAACCGCCGCGCTGACGCTGTGGCAGAAAACCGGCGTGCGGGTGCTTCCGGGCGCTTATCTTTCGCGCGACGTGAACGGGGACAACCCCGGCAAGGCCTATATTCGGGTCGCCCTTGTGGCCCCCAAAGAAGAAATGCAGCGCGGGCTGGTTCAGCTTCGTGACTGTCTCTACGGTTAAGGACAGGGCAAATGGCATCCTATCAGGCACGCCAACGCGATCCCCTCTTGGATCAAGGCACTCAGGCAATGCTGGAAAAACGCGGGCGCGAGCTGTTCGGCATCGCGCTGATCCTTGCGGGCGTTGCTTTCGCACTGATGCTGGGCAGCTATTCCCCCGATGATCCGGGCTGGATGGTCGCCACGGACGAGCCTGCCGCCAACACCCTTGGCCGCTTTGGCGCGGCACTGGCGTCAACACTGATCATAATCGGTGGCAAAGGGGCGTGGGGGATTCCGGTGGTGCTGTCGGCATGGGGCCTGCGCTTTGTGCTGCACCGCGGGGCCGAGCGTGCGCTGGGGCGGATGGTGTTTGCGGTTCTGGCCATCGCCCTCAGCTCTGTCTATGCCGCAACCTTGGTGCCACCTGCCACCTGGGCGCAATCCTTCGGTCTTGGCGGGTTGTTCGGCGATACCGTTCTGGGCGCGCTCTTGGGCCTGATCCCCACCGGCGCAGGCATCGGCCTGAAACTGATCTCGGTTGCCTCTGGTTTCAGCCTTGTTGCCATGATGCTGTTCGTCACCGGCTTTGACCTGCACGAAATCCGCAGCACTTTCCGCTTTCTGACCACCAGCCTGATCCTGACCTATTCCACCCTGCTGAACACCGCCGGCAAAGGCGCGCAAGGCGCAACTCAGGCCATTCAAGACCGCCGCCGCACCGCCGCCGAATCCCAGATCCCCACGCAGCGCAGCGCCGATGCAAATGACTGGGGCCGCCCCTCCTCGCTGCGCGCCGATCCGCGCTATGGCGAGCCGCTGGCCGAGGCCCCCCACTACGCCGCCCCGCGCGAGAAAATGAGCCTGCTGGCCCGCATGCCTGCCCTGATGCGCCGCGCTGTCGAGCCTGAACCCGAACTGGTGGAACCGATGCTGTCCGAGGCCGCCGACCTGTCGGAAATGCCCAGCGATGACCGCATCAAATCCCGCATCTCCGAGGCGATCCGCACCCGCACCCATGCGCCCGCCGAAAACGTCTCTCCGATCACCGCCGCCATCCTGCGCCGCGAACCGCCCGTGGTGGCCCGCCCGCGCGGCCCCGTTCCGCTGATTGCCGACACCCGTCCGCAACCCGCCGCAGGCCTGCGGATCGAGCCGCCCGTGGTGGCCCCCGCCGCAGTTGCCTCTGTCGCGGCTGTGACTGCCGCCGTAGCCCCCGCTTTCGCCTCCAAGCGCGTGATCACCACACCCGCCCACGATCCTGCGCCGCTCCACACGGCCTTTGCTGCGGCGGATGATCTGGACAGCACGACCGACTGGCAGCCCGAAGACGATCTGGCCGACGATTATATGCCGGATTACGACCCGACCCCCGCCCCTGCCCCGCGCATCCATCTGGCCGGTGAAACCCGCCGCGCCGTGGTGCAACAGCCGGTCAAAAAGCCCGCGGCCCCCTCGCGTCAGGCCCAGCAGGAATCGCAACCCCGCCTGCGCTTTGACGATCCGGCACCGGCCTATGAACTGCCGCCGCTGTCGTTGCTGTCGAACCCGATCCATATCCAGCGCAACCAGCTTTCGGTGGAATCGCTGGAGGAAAATGCACGGATGCTGGAATCGGTGCTGGACGACTACGGCGTCAAAGGCGAAATCGTCTCGGTCCGCCCCGGCCCCGTCGTCACCATGTATGAGTTGGAACCCGCGCCCGGCCTGAAGGCGTCCCGCGTGATCGGTCTGGCCGATGACATCGCCCGCAGCATGTCGGCGCTGTCGGCCCGCGTGTCCACCGTTCCGGGCCGCACCGTCATCGGGATCGAATTGCCCAACGCCACCCGCGAAAAGGTGGTGCTGCGCGAAATTCTGGCCGCCCGCGACTTTGGCGATTCAAACCTGCGCCTGCCGCTGGCCTTGGGCAAGGATATTGGCGGCGATCCCATCGTGGCAAACCTTGCCAAGATGCCCCACCTTCTGATTGCAGGCACCACTGGGTCGGGCAAATCGGTGGCGATCAACACGATGATCCTGTCTCTGCTGTATAAGCTGACACCCGACGAATGCCGCCTGATCATGATCGACCCCAAGATGCTGGAACTGTCGGTTTACGACGGCATCCCGCACCTGCTGTCGCCCGTTGTGACCGATCCGAAGAAGGCGGTTGTCGCCCTGAAATGGGTCGTGGGCGAGATGGAAGAGCGTTACCGCAAGATGTCCAAGATGGGCGTGCGGAACATCGAAGGCTTCAATGGCCGCGTGCGCGAAGCACTGGCCAAGGGCGAAACCTTCAAGCGCACCATCCAGACCGGATTTGATGAAGACTCGGGCGAACCTGTGTTCGAGACCGATGAATACATGCCCGTCACCATCCCCTATATCGTGGTGGTGGTGGACGAGATGGCCGACCTGATGATGGTTGCAGGCAAGGAAATCGAAGCCTGCATCCAGCGTCTTGCCCAGATGGCGCGGGCCTCTGGCATCCACCTGATCATGGCCACCCAGCGCCCCTCGGTCGACGTGATCACCGGCACGATCAAGGCGAACTTCCCGACGCGGATTTCGTTTCAGGTGACGTCGAAGATCGACAGCCGCACTATCCTTGGCGAACAGGGGGCCGAACAGCTTTTGGGCATGGGTGACATGCTCTATATGGCAGGCGGGGCCAAGATCACCCGTATCCACGGGCCTTTCGTGTCGGATGAAGAGGTTGAAGAGATCGTCAACCACCTGAAATCCTTCGGCCCGCCCAGCTATATGTCGGGCGTGGTGGAAGGGCCGGAAGACGACGCGGCATCTGACATCGACATGGTGCTGGGTCTGGGGTCGGGCGAGGCGTCGGATGATGCGCTTTACGATCAGGCCGTGGCGATCGTCGCCAAGGACCGCAAATGCTCGACCTCTTATATCCAGCGCAAACTGGGCATCGGCTATAACAAGGCCGCGCGTCTGGTGGAACAGATGGAAGAGAACCACGTCGTCACCACCGCCAACCACGTCGGCAAGCGCGAAATCCTGCTGCCCGAGCATTAAGTGTAGGATGCGTGATCTCACGCACCTTGCCCGCCCCATCACAGCCGCATCAAAGCTGCGTGAAATCACGCACCCTACCCCCGTGCTGCAAGCCGGATTTCACGTCCAAACCCGCGTCTGCAGGCGTCAATCCTTAACGAACCCTTAACGCCGAACCGCTATATCATTGATAAATATAAATAAAATTTGGTCCCGCGTTGGAACCGCCCTTTGAAACCCCTCTCGGCACCTCTCCGCCAAGTCAGGTCACAGGGGGATGCAGCCCCCCCTCCCCTGCCCTATATTAGGCCCATGAAACCGCTTCGCACCCTGATCGCCCCGCTCGCCTTCTTCGCCCTCGCCTTCCCCGCGATGGCCGAGAAAATCCCGTTGAAGGACCTGTCCGCCTATCTGAACAGCCTGACCACAGCCCAGACCGACTTCACGCAGGTGAACGCCGACGGCTCCATCGCCACGGGCAAGCTGTTCATCAAGCGCCCCGGCCGCGTCCGCTTCGAATACGCCCCGCCAGACCGCAGCCTCGTGCTGGCCTCGGGCGGGCAGGTGGCGATTTTTGACGCCAAGTCGAACCAGCCGCCCGAACAGTATCCCCTGTCCCGCACACCGCTGAATCTGATCCTCGACGACAAGGTAGACCTCGCCCGCGCCAGAATGGTGGTAGGCCACCAAGAGGTCAAAGCCACCACCCGCGTGCAGGCCCAAGATCCCGAACACCCGGAATACGGCACCATCGAGTTGGTTTTCACCGCCGCACCCACCACCCTGCGGCAATGGGTGATCACCGACGATCTGGGTCAGCAGACCACGGTGATCCTTGGCACCCTGCAACAGGGGGCCGATTTCAAACCGTCCCTGTTCAGCATCACCGATGAAGTGAACCGCCGCGCCAAATAGGGCTAGCGGCGGCAATAGGCCAGTTGCTCGGCATACATCTCGGACCGCGCCCCGATTGCGGCGGCGACATCAACCAGCCACGGCTTGCCCAGATAGCTCTGGTTGGCATAACCGGTGCGGCCCTCGTGATATGCCAGATACTGCGCCTCGGCATCATTGCGAGGAATCCCCAGCTCGACGCTGCTTTCATTCATATACCAGCCCATGAAATCGGTCGCATCGGTGATCCGGTCCCGCTTGGCACCGCGCCGCCGCTGATCGCGCTGATACTCCTCCCAAGTGCCATCCAGCGCCTGACTATAGCCATAGGCTGACGACTGCCGCCCCATCGGGATCACACCCAGCGCATAGCGATGCGGGGTGCGGGCATTGCCGATGAACTTGGATTCCTGATAGATCGCAGCCATCTGGACGTGAACGGGGATGCCCCATTTCCGTTCCGTCGCCCGCAGGGCTTTCCAATAGGCCGGACGCTGGCGCAAGATCGCGCAGGCATCGTCCAGGTTGCGCGGCGCCGAAAAGTTGCCACCCCCGCAAGACGCAAGGGCCAACAACAGAATCGACGCACGGAGAAGTCTGCTCATCTGCCCCTCGTGTGTTCTTTTGTCTGTAAGGATAGGGGAAAATCTCGTCCAAGGAAATGGGCAAGCACCCCACGCCGCATCAGAAATCCGCGAGCCAGCGGCGAAAGCTTGCCAAGGCTCGGCGGGTTTTGGCGGAACTGTCAGGGCAGGGGCCACAGACTGTTTCCCCCGCACCGCGCCTGTGCGATAGACAACCGCCCCCGCATGGGATTACTAACCCGATATGAGGGAACAATCGTGATGCTGAAGACCGCCGCAAAATATCACATCGGTCAGGTGCTGCGCCATCGCAAGCATCCGTTCCGGGGTGTGGTTTTTGACGTCGATGCAATGTTCTCGAACACCGAGGAATGGTATGCGGCCATTCCCGAAGACAGCCGCCCCGCGCGCAATCAGCCCTTCTATCACCTTCTGGCCGAAAACGACCAAAGCTATTACGTCGCTTATGTGTCCGAGCAAAATCTGGTGCCGGATGAAACCGGCGAACCTGTAAGCCATCCCGACCTCCCGGATTTGTTCGGTGATTTTGAAGACGGGCGTTATCCTCTGCAATTCCAGCTGAACTAGGCATCCGCGCTTACCAATCAGTAACACCTCTCGCTTAGGTTGACTGAAAGATAGCGAAAAGGGGATGTCCGATGCGGCTAGTGGCCGAACAAAACGGCGAGATTTTGGTGGTGCGCGCGATGGAAGATCGCATCGATGCCGCCTGTGCCATTCAATTCAAAGACCGTATGCGCGAAATCACGCAAGACAACTGCCCGCGCGTGGTGCTGGACATGGCACGCGTCGCGTTTCTGGACAGCAGCGGCTTGGGCGCTGTGGTGGCGGTGATGAAGGCGCTGGCCCCGGATCGCAGGCTGGAATTGTCTGGCCTGACAGCCAATGTGCAAAAGGTGTTTCGTCTGACCCGGATGGACAGTGTTTTCGTCATCCACGCCGAGGTTCCCGACGGCTTGCGGCATGCAGGGTAAGGGCATGGCCTGCATGGCTTATCCCTCCGCCGCGCACCTCTGCGCGCAGGTTGTTATTCCGGCCGATCCTTTGGCGGTGCGCGAAGGGTTGAAAGCCTTGTTTGACACGATCCTGCTCCGCTCATTGCCTGAAGACAGGCGCGGGACGGCTGAAATCGTTCTGGCCGAAGCGTTGAACAACATCGTCGAACATGCCTACGCCCGTCACAGCGGCGATATCGAGATCACACTTGATCTGAGGGGGCCGGATCTGGTGTGCCGCATTCTGGACAGCGGGTTGCCGATGCCAAAGGAAACCCTGCCCGAAGGCCGCCTTATAGCGCGGGCCGACGTCTCAAATCTTCCAGAGGGTGGTTTTGGCTGGTTCTTGATTCGCGCCTTGTCACGCGATCTGGATTATCGACGGGTCGGGGGCCGCAATCTGCTTAGTTTCCGGCTGAATACACAGCAAGCAATGGTCTAGGCGACAGTTGTGTCGAATACAGCACCACGGTCACGTCATGGGCAGAATTTCCCGATAAAGTCTTCGCATCGAATGCCGGTATATGGGCTGTAGCGGCCAATACTTCCCATGATGCGCCGGGCTTTACCCCCCACTTGGTCCGGCAAGCCGTGCTCCTCTTTGCTTGGAAATCTGCGCCATTCCCCCTAGGCTGCCCGCCAAAGGGAGATAGTCATGCGCGATTTTCAAAGGCCCGGTCGCTCTGCGGTCTATGCCAGCAACGGGGTCTGTGCGACCTCGCATCCGCTTGCGGCCAAAGTGGCGATTGAGACGCTGGAGGCAGGTGGAAATGCCGTAGACGCGGCGATTGCCGGCGCTGTGCTGCTTGGCATTTGCGAACCGCAAATGACCGGAATCGGCGGCGATTGCTTTGTGCTGCTGAAACCGGCAGGGGAAGACCGTGTGATCGCGCTGAACGGATCGGGCCGCGCGCCTGCGGGCCTGTCGGCCGCCGCATTGCGCGAACGCCAACTCGGGGCGGTTCCCCTGCGCGGTATCGATCCCGTCACAATCCCCGGCGCGATGGATGCATTTTGCCGTTTGTCTGCCGATTGGGGCAAACTGGGGCTGGACCGCGTTCTTGCACCTGCCATCCGCTACGCCGACGAAGGCGTGCCAGTCGCCCCACGCGTCGCTTTCGACTGGGCGGAGGATGGCCCCGCCCTGATGGGTGATGCCCGCAGATTCTACCTGCTTGACGGGCAAATCCCGCGTGCGGGCCAGATCTTCCGCGCCCCCGGTCAGGCCGAGGTGCTACGCCGTATCGCCCGCCAAGGCCGCTCCGGCTTCTACGAAGGCGAGGTTGCCGAGGATATGGTTGCTTCGCTGCAGGCGCTTGGCGGATCGCACACTCTGGATGATTTTGCCGCGACGTCATGCACTTACACCGATCCGATTTCCGGCCCCTACAAGGGGATTGAACTGGTGGAACATCCGCCGAATGGTCAGGGTGCCACCGCCATTCTGATGCTGAACATCCTGAAACATTTTGATCTGACCGCGATGGACCCTTTCGGAACCCAGCGCGCGCATATCGAGGCCGAGGCGGCCAAGCTGGCCTATGATGCCCGGAACCGCTTTATCGCCGAGGCTGCACCCTGCCTTGATCACATGCTTTCCGACGAAACCGCCGCAAAACTCGCGGCTCTGATCGATCCAAAACGCGCGATGGCGCAGGCGGCTCCGCTGACCGAGGCGGTCCATAAGGATACCATCTATATCACCGTCGCGGACCGCGACCGCATGGCGGTTTCGCTGATTTACTCTATTTTCTGGGGGTTTGGCTCGGGTCTGGCCTCGGCAAAATTCGGGATCAACTTTCAGAACCGCGGTGCGGGCTTTACGTTGGAGGAGGGCCACCCGAACGAGGCGGGCGGCGGCAAGCGGCCGATGCATACGATCATTCCGGGTATGCTCAAGAAAGACGGCCGTGTGATTATGCCCTTTGGCGTGATGGGCGGGGCGTATCAACCCTGCGGCCACGCGCGGTTTGTCACCAATATGGTCGATTACGGCCTTGAAGCGCAGGACGCCATTGATGCGCCGCGCTGTTTTTCGGGGGCCGAGGGTATGATGGTGGAAACCGGTTATTCGCCGCAGGTCGGCGCAGAATTGGCGCAGATGGGGCATCAGGTGGCGATTTCGCCAGAGCCGATCGGCGGCGCGCAGTCCATCCTGATCGACGACAGCGGCATCCTGATCGGGGCATCCGACCCGCGCAAGGATGGCTGCGCCTTGGGGTACTAAGATGAAAGACATCACCGACGCCATTCTTGCCCTGACCCATGGCGAGACGGACACTGTTGCCTTGATGGCCACGGTGGCCTGCGAAATTCACCATGCCCACCCCTTTGCGGATTGGACGGGTTTCTATCGGGTCACAGAGCCTAACCTGTTGAAAATCGGTCCCTATCAAGGGCACCACGGTTGCCTTGTCATCCCGTTTTCGCGCGGGGTCTGCGGCGCTTGCGCCCGCACCGGGCAGGTGCAGAATGTCCCTGATGTCGAGGCGTTTGCGGACCATATCGCCTGCTCCTCCACCACCAGATCGGAGCTGGTGCTGCCGATCCGGAACGGCGCGGGTCGGCTGTTGGGCGTGCTGGACATCGACAGCGACACGCCCGCCGCGTTCACCAAGGCGGATGAAGATTGGCTGGTGCCATTGCTGGCCGAAGTGTTCAGGAGCGCGGAATGAAGGGAAGTTGTTTGTGCGGTCAGGTCCGGTTTGAGGTGGACGCCCCCCTGCGCGATGTGATCGCCTGCCATTGCACGCAATGCCGCAAGACTTCGGGTCATTTCTGGGCTGCGACTTCGGTGCCGAAAACCCGCTTCCGTCTGATCGAAAGCGCGGGTCTGCGCTGGTTTCAGTCATCAGACACGGCGCGGCGCGGGTTCTGCGGCAACTGCGGCTCCAGCCTGTTCTGGGAACCGACCGACGGCGACACCATGCATATGGCGGGCGGTGCCTTGGATGGGCCGACGGGCTTGCACATTGCGGAGCATTGGTTTGTGCAGGACAAGGGCGATTACTACGACATCGATGGCGACGCCGTTCAGCATAAAACGGTGTAGCGGCGGATGTGGGAGATTCTGGGCAACTATCCGGCTGAAAGCTTTCTGGCCTTTCTCGGCGGTGGTCTGGTGGTGAACCTGACCCCCGGTCAAGACATCTTTTTTGCCACCGCCTCGGGCATCCAAGGCGGGCCGCGCGTGGGGATGATGGCGGGTCTTGGCGTGGGGTTGGGCGCGCTGTGGCACGTTGCCTTGGCGGCGCTTGGTCTGTCGGCGCTGATCGCTGGCCACCCCGAAGCCTTGGTCGCCATTAAATATGCGGGTGCATCCTATCTTCTTGTTCTGGCATGGAAAAGCTGGCGCGACAGCGGACAGATCAGCGCCGGAAAAGGCGCGCGCACCGGATGGGCCGCGTTCCGGCGCGGAGCCTTGACCAATATGCTGAACCCCAAGCCGATCCTGTTCATGCTGGCATTTCTACCGCAATTCGTGATCCCCGCGCTGGGTCCGGTCTGGATGCAGATTGTTCTGCTCGGGACTGTGTTCGGGATCACGGGAACCTGTGTGACGGCGGGATTTGGCTATGTTGCTGGCCATGCCGGACGTGCTATCGGGGCGCGGATGGGGCTGCTGAACAAGGTGGCGGCTGTGCTTTTTGCGGGTCTGGCGGCCCGCCTTATTCTGGCGGAGTGACCGGTGGCTAAGATTACGCTTCTTGATGGTGGCATGGGCCAAGAACTCGTGGCCCGCTCGGGGGATGAGCCGACGCCGCTTTGGGCGACCCGCGTCATGCTGGACCATCCCGGCATGGTGCGCGAGATTCACGCCGATTATTTTGCTGCGGGCGCGACAGTGGCAACCACCAACACCTATGCCATTCACCATGATCGGCTAGAGCGGTTTGGTCTTGACCCGATGTTTCACGCCCTGCACCTGCGCGCTTTGGCCGAAGCGCATGAGGCCCGCGCGGCACATGGATCGGGGCGGATCGCCGGCTCAATGGGGCCTCTGGTGGCAACGTATCGGCCAGAAGTCACACAACCCGTTGATATTGCAGCGCCTAAATATGCGGAAATCTCCACCATCCTTGGCGCGCATGTCGATATGATCCTGTGCGAGACGATGGCCTCGGTCGAGATGGCCGAAGGGGCCGTGGCAGGGGCACAGGCGGCGGGCAAGCCGGTCTGGCTTTCGGTTTCGGTCGATGATCATAACGGCAAGGTTCTGCGCTCGGGCGAGGCGATTGCCGATCTCGCGCGGATCGTTGCGAAGTATCCCGTCGCCGCTGTGCTGGCCAATTGTTCGGTCCCCGAGGCAATGACGGACGCGATGGCCGAATTGGCCACGCTTGGCCTGCCCTTCGGGGCCTATGCCAATGGCTTTACCCATATCTCGGGCAACTTCCTGAAAGACGCGCCAACGGTCAGGGAACTGACCCACCGCCATGATCTGACACCAGAAAAATATACCGATTTCGCAATGGGTTGGATCAATTCTGGCGCCACAATTGTAGGCGGCTGCTGCGATGTCGGCCCCGCCCATATCCGCCATCTTGCAGCCAGCCTCACGGCGGCGGGCCATCAGATCGTATGATACCCGACTTCATCTATAACCCGCCCGACGTGCCTTTACGGATCGTCTTCGAGGACTCGCAGATCATTGTGGCCGACAAACCTGCGGGATTGCTGTCGGTGCCGGGCAAGACCGAGGGGAGGTCGGATTGCCTGATGTCGCGGCTTCTGGCCGAATATTGGGATGCCCTGCTGGTCCATCGGCTGGATTGCGACACCTCTGGCGTGATGATCTTTGCACGCACAAAGCAAGCGCAAGGGTTTCTGGGGCAAGAGTTCGAAAAACGCCGCGCCGAAAAGACCTATGTTGCGCGGCTTTGGGGGCATTTGAAGCCCGAGACAGGGCGGGTTGACCTGCCGCTTTGCACCGATTGGCCGAACCGTCCGCGCCAGCATGTCGATCACACCCATGGCCGCCCTGCACAAACAGACTGGCAAGTGCTTGGTTATGAAGAAGAAACAACCCGCGTGCGTCTGCATCCCCTGACAGGGCGAAGCCATCAGTTGCGGGTGCATATGCTGGAAATGGGCCATCCGATCTTGGGCGACCCGATTTACGCCACTGGTGCTGCGCGCGATTTCCCGCGACTGATGCTGCATGCCGAGACTTTGGCGCTCCACCATCCGGCAACATTGCAATGGGTGGAATTTGCGGCCCCCTGCCCCTTCTAGGCAGCAAAGCGCTTGTTTGCATGGTTACACAAAATAGCCGCCTTGCAGGCCTGTCACGGGTGAAGGCCGCAATAGAACCGGCCCTTTCCCTTGGTCTGCTAAAGTGAAAGCGCCAGTTTGCGGCCTTCGTGGAAAGCATAGGCCGCAAGCCGTGGTGCAGTGCAATCACCGATGCGATGGGTGGTTTTGCCTGCAAAGGACTCGGGAAACGGATCAAACGCGCGGTTGGTGGTGGACATGATCAAACCCGAGGCCGCAACCGTTTCTTCTTCACCAGTCAGCAGATTGCGGAGGGTCGCGCCATTCCCATGCCAACGGGTAACACAATGTTCTGTCAGCATTTTCACCCCAAGCTTGGCCATACGCCGCCTTGCAGGGCCATCGGCTGCCGTGCGGGCAATCTCTTTTCCGACAAAGGCCTCGGGTGTCACGATGGTCACTTTCTTGCCCTGTTCTGCCAAAGCCCAGGCGGTTCCGACGCCGCGCCAATTGCTGCCCTCATCATACACCAAAACGGTATCACCAAGCCGCGCCTCGCGCCGCATCACAGCTTCGGGCGACCAAACGCCAGCCAGATCTATGCCCGGCAGCTTCGGCTCATGCGGCATCCATCTTTGAAAACCATTTTCATCGGGTAATGAGCCGGTTGCAATGATGATGGTATCGGCAGGGTGGGCCGCGATCTCTGCCTCATCGAGATAGGTGTTCAGGCGCAGCGTAACCCCCAACTTGGCAAACTGACCTTCATACCACCCCATCAGATCAAGGATTTGTGCGCGCCGCGGTTGCAAACCCGCCAAACGGAACTGACCGCCGATAACCGGCAAAGCCTCAACAATTTCAACGTGATGACCACATTCCGCAGCCGCCCGTGCCGCCTCAAGCCCCGCTGGGCCAGCCCCCACCACTAGCACGGATTTCGACGCAGGAGCCTTCGTAAACCGGTCGCCCCCCCATTCAAACTCTCGCCCGACGGAAGGATTGATCAGGCAAGAAATCCAATAGTCACGACTGCGGCGGCCCCAGCACATCTGGTTACAAGAAATACAGCCGCGAATATCTTCCACCCGTCCTTCCATCGTCTTACGCGCCAGATGCGGATCGGCAATTTGCCCCCGCACGATCGAGACAAGATCGGCCTCGCCACTTGCAATGATGGTTTCCGCATTCTCCGGCGTTCTTATTCCCGCCTCGGAGGTTATCACCGCATGTTTAACAATTCCCTTAAGCTGGGAGGTCAGCGGCGTTGAAAGCTTTTCGCCATGGGTAAAAGGCGGGATGATGCCTTCAAACTCCAGATAGCTGCCGTAGCCGCAGGTTACATAGTCGATATGGCCGGTTGCATCATGCAGAGCAATGATTTCACACAAAGATTCCGCCGACAGCGTGACCGGATAGGCCGGTGAATAGCTGATCGCCAGACCCACGATAAAATCTTCGCCACAGGCCCGGCGGATGTTTTCGATCAAATTTCTCGAAAATCGCGAGCGATTTTCAAGGCTGCCGCCCCACTTGTCATCCCGCGTGTTGGACCACGGCGTCCAGAACTGATCCAGCAGCGAATGATAGGCCGCCCAAACCTCGACGCCCTGAAAACCGGCCTCTTTGCAGCGGATGGCAGCGGCCAGATGGGCATCCAGCAACTCGTTGATTTCATTCTCGGTCATCCGATGCGAGCCGTCGGAATCGTGATAGCTGGGACCACCCGAAGGCGACCAATGCGGCGCAAAGCTAAGGTCCGAATCGCCATGCGCGCCAACGTGGTAAAGCTGTTGCAGGATCACCGCGCCCGCGTCCTTCACCTCATCCGTAACGCGACGGAAATGTGGGATCACCTCATCGGTCGAATGCAGGAAATTGCCCCGCGTCAAAACACCCGTGCGATGCACCGGCATCGGCTCGGACACGATCATCCCTGCCCCGCCAAGTGCGCGTTCCAAAAGGTATTTTCCATAACGCGGGCCGGGAATCCCTTGATCTGACATGTTGTTGGTATGGGCGCCGAACACGATGCGATTCCGCAAGGTCTGGCCGCGCAATTGCAGCGGGGAAAGCAGTCTGGGATGGCTGGACATGGCGACTCCTGCACCGGTTCAGCCACAGCAAAGCGACAATCGACACATGTGTCAAGTTTGGTTTGCACCCAGAATCGGAGGGTGCATTTTCTGTGGTTTTTCCGTGGTGCTTCCGTGGTCACGCGATTTTCGCACAATTCGGCGCGCATTGTGCAGAAATGCAAAGCGCCGCCGGATCATCGGCGGCGCTTCGGATCATGGATCAAATCACTCGGCCGCAGTGTCGAGCGCCGTCTCCCAGCCAGAGATTGCCTTGACCTCCAGAAATTCCTCCAGCCCCCAATGCCCGCCTTCGCGGGCGCGGCCCGAGGATTTCACCCCGCCAAAGGGCGACCCTGCAGCCCGCGATTTGCCGTTCATCTCGACCATGCCCGACCGCAACTGCCTTGCAAGCCGATTGCGGCGCGCGCCATCCAGCGATTGTACATAATTCGTTAAGCCATAGGGCGTATCGTTGGCGATGCGAACCGCATCTTCTTCAGAATCGAAAGGAATGATCGACAAAACAGGACCGAAAATCTCTTCCCGCTCAATCGTCATGCCGGGGGTCACGTCTGCAAAGACGGTGGGCTTGACGTAATAGCCACGATTGAACCCGTCAGGCAGACCCAAACCGCCAGCGACAAGCCGCGCGCCTTCGTCGATGCCTTTCTGGATATAGCCCTGAATCTGCTCCCATTGGCGTTTGTTCACCACGGGACCGATATGCTTGCCGCTGTCATGCGCCGACCCGACCTTAATGGAAGCCGCAACCTGCGCCGCAATCTCGACGGCGCGATCATAGGCAGGACGTTCGACCAGCATGCGCGACGGCGCGTTGCAGGACTGACCCGAGTTGTTCATCATGTGGCGCACGCCACGTTCTACCGCACGATCATCGGCATCGGCAAAGATCAGGTTCGCGCCCTTGCCGCCCAGTTCCAGCGTCACACGTTTCAACGTCTGCGCCGCTGCTATCGAAATCGCCCGACCTGCACGGGTCGAACCGGTAAAGGAGATCATCTCGACATCAGGATGTGCGGACAAAACAGCGCCAACGCCCGCACCGTCACCGTTCACAAGATTGAACACACCCGGCGGAAGGCCCGCATCATGGCAGAATTCGGCGAAAATCATCGCGTTCAGCGGGCTTTCCTCGGACGGCTTCAGAACGCAAGTACAGCCTGCCAGAATCGCCGGAATGGCCTTCAACGCAATCTGGTTCATCGGCCAATTCCATGGCGTGATCAGCCCGACCACGCCGATGGGTTCCAGCGCAATCCGGTCATTCGGGGCGTGGGGACCAAGCGGGCGAATCCATTCGATGTGGTCGAAGGCGGTCAGAAAGTTCTGCGCGTGCCACGGCAGACAGGGGGCTTGGGAGTCGCGCGCCATGTCGATGGGGGCGCCCATTTCGACAGAAATCGCTTGGGCGAGATCTTCTTTGCGCGCTTCATATTGCTCAAGGATTCGCACCACCACGGCCCGACGTTCGGCGGGCGATGTTGCGGCCCAAGCCGGAAAGGCCGCTTTGGCGGCGGCAACAGCGGCGTTTGTATCGGCCTCGGACCCTAGCGAGATGATAGCACAGGGTTCTTCGGTCGAAGGGTCAATCACCTCGGCATCACGCGGGGTCATGGGGGCAACCCAGCGGCCGTTGATGTAGAAGTCGCGTCTGGTGATCATGTCGGCCTCCAATAATTTGATCATATAGTGACAGGATGGGATCGATGCCACAAGCGCTTGCCCGACAGGAAATGTCGCTCTTGAATATGGGTGGCAGAGAAGAAATTCCGCATCGTCGCACCAATGGCAGAATTTCTCTCCCTTTTTGCAGCAAAGTACCACGGGATGATGAAATTCCGTTCTGAATCCCTTAGATAGACCCCATCAGACAGACGCAGGAGAACCCATGTCTATCCGCATCAATGACATTGCCCCCGATTTCACCGCCGACTCGACCGCTGGCACGATCCAGTTCCATGACTGGCTGGCAGGCGGCTATGCCATCATTTTCTCGCATCCCCGCGATTTCACCCCGGTTTGCACCACCGAATTCGGGGCCGTGGCGCAGTTGGCGGCCGAGTGGAAAAAGCGCAACACCAAGGTTTTGGGCGTCTCGGTCGACTCGGTCGAAGATCATGGCAAGTGGAAGCGGGATATTGAGGCTTTTGGCGGCGCACCAGCCGATTTCCCGATTATCGACGACACCTCGCTGACGGTGGCCAAGGCGTTTGACATGCTTCCGGCGGAATTCTACCTGCCGACCGAAGGCCGCACCCCCGCCAATACCGCGACGGTGCGGACAGTTTACATCATCGGGCCGGACAAGAAGGTGCGCCTGTCGATGACCTATCCGATGAGCGTGGGGCGCAATTTCGCCGAGATTCTGCGGGCGCTGGATGCCGTGCAGGCCACCGACGGCGTGCCGATTGCAACGCCCGCAAACTGGCAGCCGGGTCAGGATGTGATTGTGGCACTCAGCCTGAACGACGCGCAGGCGGCGGAGAAATTTGGCCCGCTGGATATCAAGCTGCCCTATCTGCGCTTTGCCAAGCAGCCGACGAAGTAAGGCTGGCAACAGAATTAGGGCGGGGCAATTGCTTGCCCCGCCCCATTATCATTCCGCAGGCACCGCCGATGGAGCCGTGTGGTGCGTTTTGCGCGAACGCGCATAGCGCAGCAGACCCAGATCAGACGTGTCGATATCGGCAACGCGGTTTGAAACAATATCGGCCAGCACGCGGCCCGATCCCGCCGCCATCGTCCAGCCCAAGGTGCCGTGGCCCGTGTTCAGGAACAGGTTCGGCAGGTGGGTTTTGCCGACGACCGGCGTGCCATCGGGGGTCATCGGGCGCAGGCCGGTCCAGAAGGTCGCCTGCGACTGGTCGCCCGCGCCGCCGAACAGATCCTCGACCGAATGTTGCAGCGTGGCTTGACGCTTGGCAGGGAGCGAGTGGTCGAAACCCGCAATCTCGGCCATACCGCCGACGCGGATACGGTCGCCCAGACGGGTAATGGCGATCTTGAAGGTCTCGTCCATCACGGTGGAAACGGGCGCGCGGGAGGCGTCCACGATCGGCACGGTGATCGAATAGCCCTTCACCGGATAGACCGGCAGGCGGATGCCCAGCGATTTCACCAAGGCGGGGGAATAGCTGCCCAAGGCCACCACGAAAGCATCGGCGGTGACGCGGCCCATGCTGGTGCGGACGGCGGTGATGCGGCCCAGATCGGCTTCAAGGGCTTGAATATCAACACCATAGCGGAAGGTCACACCCGCCGCCTCGGCCATCGCGGCCAAGGAGGTGGTGAACTTGAAGCAATCGCCGGTCTCGTCCCCCGGCAGGCGCAACCCTCCCGCGATCTTGTCGCGCGAGGGCGCAAGGCCCGGTTCGGCGGCAATGCAGCCATCGGCGTCCAGCACCTCGAACGGCACGCCATCGGCCTTCAATACGGCGATGTCCTTGCAGGCGGCATCGACCTGCTTTTGCGTGCGGAAAACCTGCAGCGTGCCTTGGGTGCGCTCGTCATAGGTAATGCCGGTGTCGCGGCGCAGGTCCATCAGGCAATCGCGCGAGTATTCGGCAAGGCGCACCATGCGGCTTTTGTTGGTGGCATAGGCGGCAGAGGTGCAGTTCATCAGCATCTGCGCGACCCATGAAATCTTGGCCAGATCGGGGCGAGGCTGGATGATCAGCGGGGCGTGTTTCATGAACAGCCACTTCATCGCCTTTTGCGGGATACCGGGGGCAGCCCAAGGCGAGGCATAGCCGGGCGAGATTTCGCCCGCATTGGCAAAGCTGGTCTCCAGCGCCGAAGCTGGCTGACGGTCGATCACCGTCACCTCATGACCCGCGCGGGCCAGATACCAAGCCGAAGTGACGCCGATAACGCCAGCACCAAGAATCACGATCCGCATTGGGTTTCTCCTGCAAGGGTGTTGCGGGCAGGATAGGGATTTTGCGTGGGAGTTCTTGGTGATCTTCTAAGGTTTTCACATCATTATAGCAATTAATCTTCGGAAAATAGCCATATGTCAGGAGATTCAACCACTCTTCTGCAAATCACAGCAAGATACCGCCGCACAAATTATGGGCGGAAAAAGAAAAGACCCCGGATTTCTCCGGGGCCGATCCTGCACAAAGCGAAGGGCTTACGCCTCGGCTTCGTCTTTCTTCTCGACGATTTCTTCGCCGGTTTCCTGATCGACCATCTTCATGCCAAGGCGCACCTTGCCGCGATCGTCAAATCCCAGAAGTTTGACCTTAACCTCTTGGCCTTCCTTCAGGATTTCGTTCGGGTGGTTCAGACGCTTGTTCGCGATCTGCGACACGTGAACCAGACCGTCACGCTTGCCGAAGAAGTTCACGAAGGCGCCGAAATCGACCAGTTTCACCACTTTGCCGGTGTAGACATGGCCTTCTTCGGGCTCTGCCACGATCGACCAGATCATGTCATAGGCCTTCTTGATCGCAGCTTGATCGTTCGAGGCGATCTTGATCACGCCATCGTCGTTGATATCAACCTTGGCCCCCGAGACTTCCACGATTTCGCGGATGACCTTGCCGCCCGAGCCGATCACTTCACGGATCTTGTCGGTCGGGATTTGCAGGGTTTCGATCTTGGGCGCGTATTCGCTGAAGCCTTGCGGCGCGGACAGCGATTTGTTCATCTCGCCCAGAATGTGCAGGCGGCCATCGCGGGCTTGGGCCAAAGCCTGCGCCATGATTTCCGGCGTGATGCCAGCAATCTTGATGTCCATCTGCATGGTGGTGATGCCGTTCGCGGTGCCGGCAACCTTGAAGTCCATGTCGCCAAGGTGATCTTCATCGCCAAGGATGTCGGTCAGAACGGCAAAGCGGCCATCATCTTCAAGGATCAGACCCATGGCCACACCAGCCACCGGCGATTTCAGCGGAACGCCCGCGTCCATCATCGACAAGCTGCCGCCGCAGACCGAAGCCATCGACGACGAGCCGTTGGATTCAGTGATCTCGGAGACCAGACGGATGGTGTAGGGGAAATCGGTGGCCGCAGGCAGAACCGCCTGAAGCGCGCGCCATGCCAGTTTGCCGTGGCCGATTTCACGACGACCGGGGCTGCCGACACGACCCACTTCGCCAACCGAATAGGGCGGGAAGTTGTAGTGCAGCAGGAAGTTCGAGCGCGAATTGCCGTGCAGGGCGTCGATGATCTGCTCATCCTCGCCGGTGCCAAGCGTGGTCACGACCAGACCTTGGGTTTCACCACGGGTGAACAGGGCCGAGCCATGGGTGCGCGGCAGGATGCCGGTTTCGGCCACGATCGGGCGGACGGTCTTGTTGTCACGTCCGTCAATACGCGCGCCACCGTTGATGATGTCGCCGCGCAGGATCGAGGATTCCAGCTTTTTGATCGCCGAGCCAAGGTTGATGTCGGCCAGATCGGATTCGTCCAGCGCGCCCTTGATTGCGGTCACGGCAGCCGAGATCGCATTGCTACGCTCTTGCTTGTCCTTGATCGCAAAGGCGGCGCGCATCTGGGTTTCGCCAGCCGCTTTGACGCGGGCATAGAGATCGGAATAGTCGGGGGCGTGGAAGTTGAACGGCTCTTTGGCGCAATCTTCCGCGAAGTCGATGATCAGGTCGATCACCGGCTGCATGGCGTCATGGCCGAACTTCACCGCGCCCAGCATTTCCTCTTCGGTCAGCTCGTAGGCTTCGGATTCCACCATCATCACGGCGTCTTTAGTGCCTGCGATGACCAGATCAAGGCGCTGGTCGGGGTTGTTCCGCAGGCCCTGCATGTCGTCGACCGACGGGTTCAGCACATAGTTGCCGCCCGAGAAGCCAACGCGCGCAGCGCCGATCGGACCCATGAACGGCACGCCGGAAATCGTCAGCGCGGCGGACACGGCCACCATCGCCACGATATCGGGATCGTTCACAAGGTCATGCGACAGCACGGTTGCCATCACGAGGACTTCGTTCTTGAAGCCTTCGACGAACAGCGGGCGGCACGGACGGTCGATCAGACGCGAGGTCAGCGTCTCTTTTTCCGACGGGCGGGCTTCGCGTTTGAAGAAGCCACCGGGGATCTTGCCCGCAGCGTAGTATTTTTCCTGATAATGCACGGTCAGCGGGAAGAAGTCCTGACCGGGCTTCGGCGCGCGTGCATAGGTCACGTTGGCCATGACAGAGGTTTCGCCATAGGTGGCGATCACCGAGCCGTCGGCCTGACGGGCGACCTTGCCGGATTCCAGCGTAAGCGTTTCATTGCCCCACTGGATTGATTTCTTGGTAACGTTGAACATCGTTTTTCCTATCCTGCCGGGGGACCCTCCCACCGGCTTTTGCGTACGGGCCAGATGCCCGTGGCTCATTTTGTCTAGCGGAAGGCTGCCCCGCAGAGCCTTGGCAGGGCAACAGCCACTCCGGCGGACCGGAGCTGTAAAGCAAAACGCGCCCCACCGTATCGGGGGGCGCGGATTTTGTTAGCGACGCAGGCCGAGACGCGAAATCAGCGACTGGTAGCGGGCTTCGTCTTTGCCCTTCAGGTAGTCCAGCAGTTTGCGGCGCTGTGCGACCATCATCAACAGACCACGACGCGAGTGGTTGTCTTTCTTGTGGCCCTTGAAGTGTTCGGTCAGCGTGGCAATCCGCGACGACAGGATCGCAACCTGAACTTCCGGCGAGCCGGTGTCGTTCTCTTTGGTCGCGTATTCCTTGATCAAGCGGGCTTTTTCTTCGACGGTGATCGACATCGTGATCTCCTGTTAAGAGGGTGAAGGCGCAGGCCGGGATGTCGTCCAGCAAGGCCGGTATATCCGCCGGAGCCGACGGATGCGCGCGTATAGGGGAAATTCCTGCAAAAGGGAAGCGATTTTGCGGCGCGGCAAATGTGACCGCGGCGTTAACCATACCCGCAGAAAGCCGTGGCCGGGCCGGGGACATTTGTAGAACAGACCGGTTTTCCGTGCTAGGGTCTGTGTTGAATTCTCCTGCATTGACAGGGGCTTGGGTGAACATATGGTTAACGCGCACAGCGGCGCGGGCCGGAGGTTGGTATCGTGCTTGGGTTGCTGGGTATATTGGGGGCGCTGTTCGCCGGTGGAATCGTGGATTCCTTCATGTCTGTTCCCGCCGGTGTCAGCAATGACGACGGCAATCCGGAAACCGATCTGCCGGAGGAGGACGGCGATCTTGTCACCGCAGACACCTATAACCTGCTGGACGGCCCCCCGCCTGAAAACCCGCAACCGCTTGATGATCCTGCTGGAATGCCGGTTTCGGATGATCTGGCAGATCCGGCCGACGCCGACCTGACGCTGGCGGGCGGTCACGAGGATGACATTCTGGACGGATCAGGCGGTGATGACCGTCTCGACGGCGGCGCGGGCAATGACCTGCTGGGCGGGCGCGATGGCGCGGATGATCTGGCTGGGGGCGATGGCAATGACAACCTGCATGGCGGCAAGGGGGATGACTGGCTGACCGGCGGCGATGGCACCGACACGCTGCATGGCGAGGATGGCGCGGATCATGCTTCGGGCGGGGCGGGGGGGGATGCGATCTATGGCCACGACGGTGATGACGGTCTTGGCGGCGATGACGGGGATGATTCGCTCTGGGGCGGGGCGGGCGATGACAGCCTGTCGGGCGGCACCGGCGCGGATGCCTTGTCGGGCGGCTTTGGGGCCGACCTGATGGCGGGCGGCCTTGGCGCGGATGTGCTTGATGGTGGCGATGGCGCGGATACGCTGCACGGCAGCCATGCCGATACCACAGACAGCGATGCCGATTTCCTGAACGGGGGCGCGGGCGACGATCTGTTGTTCATGGCTGCGGGCGATTATGGCAATGGCGGTGAAGGCGCGGATGCTTTTGCCCTGCATGAAATTCGCGCGGGTGACCCTGTGGCGCAAATCACCGATTTCGATCCGGTCGAAGATTCGCTGGTGGTGCTTTATGACGCCACCCTGCACCCCACCCCGATCCTGACGCTTGATCAGCCCGAAGGCGGGGCAGCAACCCTGTTGCTGGACGGGGTGCCATTGGTCAACCTTGGCAGAGTGGCGGGGATTGATCTGGACTCAATTCAGTTGCGCGTGGCCTGATCCCACAACATCGGCTGCACCGCATAGCTGATATAAAGCGGATGTTTGGGCTGGCCGTCCTGATTCAACCCCAGATGAAACAACGGCAGGCCCGTTGCGCGCAGCAAGGCTTCAACCCGCGGCCCGCGCGCCATATGCGCGCCGTGACTGCCCCAAGCGCAAATGATCCGGTCCGCCCAAGCCGCGCTGTCCAGAATCGCCGCATCATTCTGCGGTCCCACCGGATCGGCCTGCGCCCGCATCACCTTGGGATCGGTGGCGCGATACGCGAAAATATTGGTAACGCGAAACCCGCCAAAGCCCAAGGCCCGCGCCCGACGCTCGCAGCGTTCGACCGTCGGGTCGTTCTGGATCTCGGTGGCTGTCGATGGGTTCAGCATCACAAACAAGGCCTTATCCCCTGCCGCATCCCAGACGCGCGTCAACAGATACCGGTAGGATTCGCAGGGGGAATAGACCGCCACACTTTGCGCGTCGCCCTTCAGGTGGTCCTTGGTGATCATGCGCCGCCCCTTGCATCTTCTGCCACAGCGATAGGCCCGGCCCCCCGCATCGACAAGCCCCGATGCAGCAGGCGCGACAGCCCGGGCGCGCGGGGGCTCGACGCCCCCCAAGTCCGGCCCCTGTTTCAGTTAAAGACGCGCGACGGGTGCAATTCTCCCGCCTTGTAGATGCCGACCGCAATCGCGCGGCCCTGATAGCTGGCCCAGGCCTCGTCACCATAGCCAACCGAGGACGCCAGAACCATGCCCGGATTGCCGTTCTTCAGCCGTGCGGCGCCTTCCGGCGTGCAAGGCAGTTCCGGCAGATCGGCCAGCCCCAGTTCCAGCGGTTTCAGCCAGGCATCCAGTGCTGCGGTTTTCGCCAGCGCGTCGATCTGCTCAAGGCTGATCCCTTCGGCTGCCGTAAAAGGCCCCGACCATTCACGGCGCAGCCACGCCACATGCCCCAGACAGCCCAGCGCCTGCCCCAGATCGCGCGCAATCGAGCGAACATAGCCACCCTTGCCGCAGACCATTTCCAGATCGACATGATCGGCATCGGGACGCGCGACGATGTCCAACCGCTCCACCCACAGCGGGCGGGCGGCCAGATCCATCGCCTCGCCTTCGCGGGCAAGGTCGTAGGCGCGCTCGCCTTCCACCTTCACGGCGGAGAACTGCGGCGGGACTTGCTGGATATCGCCACGGAAGGCAGCCAGCGCCGACTCGATTTCGGCATCGGTCGGGCGCAGATCCGAGGTGGCAATCACGCTACCCTCGGCGTCATCGGTGGTGGTCGCGGCCCCCAGCGTCACGCGGAAGCGGTAGCATTTCAGCGCATCGGTGATGTAGGGAACCGTCTTGGTCGCCTCGCCCAGCGCAATCGCCAGAACGCCAGTGGCGGCGGGGTCCAGAGTGCCGGCATGGCCCGCTTTTTGCGCGTCCATCGCCCATTTCACCTTGTTCACAACGGCGGTCGAGGTGATCCCTGCCGGTTTATCGACAATCAGCCAGCCCGAAACCGCCCTGCCTTTTTTCGTGCGCGCCATGATCCACCCCGTCTTGCAAAGCCCGCCTGCTAGACCTGACAGCGCCTGCCGTCAACCGCGCGGCACCACCACGCCCACCATCGGCCCCATCGGAAAGCCCGCATCGTTGCGATCAAGTTGCGGCGCGTAAAGCCGCGAGATCGACCCATCGAGGAACAGGGCGTTGGGCGTATCCAGCACATCGCGGAACAGCCGCGCAAAGCTGTGAAAGTTCACGCCATCGTTCGAGATCACAAACTCGGCCGTTTGACCGTCGGCACTGACGCCCACCCCGTTGCGATAATTCAAAGAATCCGAGGTGGCCAGAAATCGCGGATGCAGCGCACCATCGATCACCAGCATCGGGCCGGATTGGGTGGCATAGCGACAGCTTGCCCCTGTATCGGCAAAGCGGCGCGATTCCATGACAGCAAAGGCGGGCGCGGGTTTTGACTCGCCCGTTGCCCCGTCATACAGCGACACCCCGCCATTTCCGGTGATGCAGAACACACCGTTCGGCAGCAGCCCGAAATTACCCGGCCCGTCCGAGGTGACAATCGGCGCGGACTCGACACCGTTTTCGACATAAAGGCCAACAGCGCGCAGGTCTTCGTGATACATCCCCGCATTCATCGCAAAGGCCAGCATGCCCCCCTGCGGCTCCAGCGCGGTTTCCACGGCGGCAAAGCTGCCATAAGGGCCATCCGCGCCGTTCAGAAACAGCCGCAGATCCTCGGGTGCCGCGACCGAGCAGGCGGTGTAGGACAGCCCCTCAAATTCCAGATCACGGCATGTCACCGCCAACGCGGCCTGCGGCAGCAGGAGCGCGAAAGGAATCACAAGCCGCAGCATGGGTCAGGCGTCTTCCCCGTCCTCGTCATCCGCATCCGGTGCGGCAAGATCACGCTGCACGATGGGATCAGAGAACAGACGGCGGGTTTCGTCCAGACGATCAAAGGTTTCATCGGGGCGGAAGCGCAGATCGGGGGCGTATTTCAGCGTCATGTCCTGCACGACGCGGTGGCGCAGTTCGTTCTTGTTCCGCGCCAGCGCCGCAATGGCATCTTCGACGGGAACTGATCCCATCAGCGGCATCACATAGACTGTGGCCACCTTCAGATCGTTGGACATCGACACCTCGCCCACCGTGATCGACATGCGATTCAGGTCGGGATCGTGAATTTCGGCACGGTTCAGCACATCCGACAGGGTGCGCCGGATCAATTCGCCGACGCGAAGTTGCCGTTGGGACGGGCCGTTGCCGGCATTGGAACGCTTGTTTGACATAGGCACCGTTTAGGCGGATTCGCAGGCGCCCGCAACGGCGGGCTTTCATGGCGTGCGGGAAGGCGCTAAAGGCAAGAAAAAGAGGGGGATTTGCCATGTCAAAACCGGGTATCGTGATCACGGGCGCATCGGGACGGATGGGGCAAATGCTGGTGCGGGCCGTCGGGGTCTCGGATCACGCGATGCTGGCGGGTTGCGTGGAACGCACGGGCCATGCGTGGATCGGGCGCGATATCGGTGAATGCATGGGCGGCGCGCCCGTCGGTGTGCTGGTGACCGACGATCCGCTTGAGGCGTTTTCCCGCGCCCAGGCCGTGATCGATTTCACCGCGCCCGCTGCAACCGTGGAATTTGCGGCATTGGCCGCCCAAGCCCGCGCCGTACATATAATTGGCACGACAGGGCTGGAACCCGCGCATCACGCCAAGCTGGACGCCGCCGCCCGTCATGCGGTCATCGTGCAGGCCGGCAACATGAGCCTTGGCGTCAACCTGCTGGTGCGTCTGACACAAAAGGTCGCGCAGGCGCTTGATGCCGATTGGGATGTAGAGGTGGTCGAGGCGCATCACCGCATGAAGGTCGACGCGCCTTCCGGCACGGCGCTGATGCTGGGGCAGGCTGCGGCGGACGGGCGCGGCGTGACACTGGACGAGGCGAAAGTCTCGGGCCGCGATGGCATCACAGGCGCGCGCGTACGGGGCAGCATCGGCTTTTCAGCGATTCGCGGGGGCGACATCGTGGGCGAGCATGATGTGATCTTTGCGGCCGATGGCGAGCGCATCGTGCTGCGCCATCTTGCCACCGATCGAACGATCTTTGCGCGCGGGGCCTTGAAGGCGGCACTCTGGGGGCAAGGGCAGAAACCCGGTCGTTATGACATGATGGATGTTCTGGGCCTGTAACGCGCCCTGCAGACCGGCGCGGCTGTGCTAGAAATCGACAGCAAGCCCCTTTTTCTCCCAATCGCCATAGCGCACGGGTTCAGGCCCGTCGCGCCCGCCCAGTTCCGGCGGCAGATCGGGTCTGGCGATCTTGCGGCGTTCCTCGGCCTCGGCCAAGGCGCGCAGCGCGGCGGGGGGCAGGTCGGGGGTGGGACGCTCGGGGGTGGGCAGATCTGACATAGCGGTTTCCTTGCGGTCGCGATGCCATTGATATACGGCCAAACGGGGCAGCGGCAAGGGTTGGCACATGGCGGAAGCAAAGGCAGCGGGTTTGGCCGCGCGAAGTGCGGCACTCGGGCTGATGGCCTGCGTGATGGAGGAAGGTCAGACCTTTGCCCAAGTGCTGGCGCTGCGCGATGGCCCATTGAAAGGCGTCGCACCACAAGACCGCGCCCGCGCGCAAAGGTTGGCACTGCAAGTCATCCGCCAGATGGAGCCGGTTGACAGGCTGCTGGAACCCCTGCTGCGGAAAGAACCGCCCTTGGCGGTGATGAACATCCTGCGGCTGGCCGTAACAGAATTGCACGACGGGGCTGCCGCGCATGGCGTGGTGAATGCGGCGGTCGAACTTGCCCGCCAAGGCAAGCGCACCACCCATATGGCCGGGCTGATCAACGCGGTGCTGCGGAAAATTCCGGCGGGCGCGCCGCTCTCTGGTCCGCCACAGCGCATGCCGCGCTGGCTGCGCCAACCGCTGGTTCACGCCTATGGCCGCGAGGCTGTCACTGCAATCGAGGCGGTTCAGGCCGTGGCCCCACCGCTGGACATCACCCCGCGCGGTACGGTGCTGCCCGAGGGAGAGGTCTTGCCGACAGGATCGATCCGGTTGCGCGATGCGGGTCAGGTTTCGGCCCTGCCCGGCTATGACAGTGGCGATTGGTGGGTGCAGGATGCCGCCGCCGCTTTGGCCGCACGGATGCTGGCTGTGGTGCCGGCCGAAAAGGTGCTGGACCTTTGCGCCGCACCGGGCGGCAAAACGTTGCAATTGGCCGCAGCGGGGGCCGATGTCACAGCGCTGGATATTTCCGAACCCCGCATGGCGCGGGTGGCCGAAAATCTGGCGCGCACCGGCCTTGCGGCACGGCTGGTGGTGGCAGACGCGCTGCACTGGACACCCGACGGGCTGTTTGATGCTGTCCTGCTGGACGCACCCTGCTCGGCCACGGGAACAATCCGGCGTCACCCGGAACTGCCCTTCCTGAAAGACGGCTCGGAACTGGCAGAGCTGACCGCGCTGCAAGCCGCCCTGCTTGACCGCGCCTTGGGGTTCCTGAAACCGGGCGGACGATTGGTGTTCTGCACCTGCTCGTTGCTGCCCGACGAAGGCGAGGCACAGTTGACCGCAGCACTGGCACGCCATCCGAACCTGTCCGTGCTGCCGCCCGCCCTGCCCGGCATCGATCCCGCATGGATCACCCCCGAAGGCGGCCTGCGCCTGCGCCCCGATTACTGGGCGGACAAAGGCGGGATAGACGGCTTTTTCATGGTCAGCCTGAAGAAAGGTGCGTGACAAGCACGCACCCTACCCTTGGGCTTCATCTTGGCCCAAATACTCATGCTGTCATTCCCTCCTGAAACGCCGTTGCCTCCGGCGGGGATATTTGGACAAAGGGGATGAACGGAACCTGTCAGGATGAAGGGTAGGGTGCGTGATTTCACGCACCTTGTGTCAGGGTCTTGGCGCGAACAGCCGGTAATAGGCCCAGTCCGGCAAGAATTGGGACAGGCGGAACAGCCATGAAAATACGATTGGAAAGCTGGTCTTGAACCCGCCTTTTTCCATATGGGACATCATGGCGGCGGCGGCTTGTTCGGGTTGCATCAGGAACGGCATCTGGAAATCGTTCTTGGCGGTCAGCCTTGTGGCAATGAAGCCGGGGTTGGCGAGTTGCACCCGCACCCCCGTGCCGCGCAGATCGGCATAAAGGCTTTCCGCAAGCGCCATCACGCCGGCTTTGGAGGCCGCGTAGCCCATCGCCCCCGGCAACCCCCTGAAGCCGGACAGCGAGCCTGTGATGACCACATGCCCTGTGCCGCGCACGATCATGGCTGGCAGCACCGCACCCAGAACCCGCGCGCAGCCGGTGAAGTTGATGTCGCACATCGACTCAAGCCGGTCAGGGTCCAGCGCTTGCGCGGGCATCGGCCAGTAGACCCCTGCCAGAAACACCATTCCGTCAAGCGCGCCCAACCCTGCCGCAGCCTGTTCCACCGAGACCCTGTCGGCGACATCGACCACCACCGCAGTCGCGCCCGGCACCCGGGCAGCGGCCTGTTCAAGCCGCAGCGGATCGCGGGCGGACAGGATCACTTGCGCCCCTTTCGCCGCCATTTGCTGCGCCAGTGCCAGCCCCAAGCCTTCGCTTGCGCCAACCAGCCAATAGCGTTTGCCCTGCCAGTTCATGCCATCATCCCCGCAGCCCTTCTTGCGAAGGGGGTCATCGTGTCACCTCGTCCGCAGGCGGCTTGGGGTGGGGGCGATAGCCTGCGCCTTTCCACCACAATTTCAGCGCCTGCCAATGGATCAGGGCCAGCACCCGCCGCGCGCCAAAGGGGCGGCGCAGGGCGGCCCAAAGGATCGCGGCACTCGTCAGAGGGCGGCGCGGGCCGGTCAATGTGGCCACCAGCCCACCCTGCCCCGCCGTATAGTCGATCCAGATGCCGATCCGGTCCGCGCGGATGTCAAAGCGGAACTGGTAGCCGCCCTCGAGTGGCTGAAACGGCGAGACATGGAAGATCTTCTGCGCCACCAGCAAATCTTCGCGGGTGATCGGGGCCAGATCGTCGCGGTGGCACAGATAGGAATGCCGGTCGCCAAAGGTGTTCGACACCTCGGCAATCACCACGCGCAAGCCTTTGAAATCCTGACACAACCAGAATGACACCGGGTTGAACACATGGCCAAGAAACCGGGGCTGGGCCAAAAGCTCGATCTTTTCGGCACCGGGAAGGTTATGGGCAGACAGAACCTCGCGCACCCAAGCGATGCCACGCCCCTGCTTGGGCGGACCTCCGTGATCGCTGTCATGCAGCGAGGTCAGGTTGCCCCGATTGCGCGAGAACAGCGCCGGACCCCGCGCTGTTTCAGGGTTAAGCAGCACATAATCCACCGAATAGCGAAAGCTGTTCTGCACCGCCCCCTTGCGGCCATGAAAGGTTTCCCCCCGGATATGATCAACCCGGCTCATGCCGCCTGCCGAAGCGTGCTGCGGAGGCGCATGGCTTCGACCACATCGACGGCGCTGGCGATGCCATCCTCGTGGAAGCCGTTCCGCATCCACGCGCCGCAGAACCATGTATGCCGCGTGCCATTCATTGCCTTTACCTGCCCTTGTGCAGCCAAGGCGGCCAGATCATAGACCGGATGCCGGAACGTCACCTGATCGTAGATCATGTTCTCGCGGATCGGGCGGTTCGCGTTCAAGGTGACGAACATCGGGTCATCCTTGGGGATGGGTTGCAGCGAGTTCATCCAATAGGTCAGATCGATCTTGTCAGGCCGCGCACCGTCCGGCTCGGCATAGACCCAGGATGCCCAGCACTTGCGCGATTTCGGCATCAGGCTGCTATCGGCATGCAGTACGGCCTGATTTGGCTGATAGCGTACAGCACCCAGTGCGGCGCGTTCTTCAGGGCTTGGATCGGACAAAAGCGCAAGGCTGTCATCGGAATGGGTGGCCATCACAACCTCGTCGAACACTTCCCAGTCGCCGCCACGCGCGCGGACGAACACCCCGTCGGCCTCGCGCCGGATGCCCGCAATCGGGGTTGCAAGCCGCAACTCCACGCCTTGGCGTTGCAGTTCCGATTCAAGCCGCCGCACATATTGGACCGATCCGCCCTTGACGGTATACCACGGATGCTGCCCCGAGACTTGCATCAGCGCATGGTTCTGGAAAAAGCGGATCAGCGCCTTGGCCGGAAAGTCGAGAATGCCATGAGACGGCGTCGACCAGATCGCACCGGACAAAGGCAGGATGTAATAATCGCGGAAATACCGGCCTGTCCCAAGCTGCGCCAGCAGCGCGCGGATGGTCATGTCGGGGCGCACAACGGCTGCAGCGTGTTTGTTGAAGTGCAGAATATCGCGGCACATCCGCAGGAAGGCGGGAGACAGCAGATTGCGCCGCTGGGCAAACATCGAATCCAGCGAGGCGAGCGCATATTCCAGACGCCCGCCACCGATGGATGCCCCAAAGCTCATGTTGCTTTTGGTCACCGGCACATCCAGCTTTTCGAACAGCTTGAGCAGATGCGGATAATTGACGCGGTTATAGACGATAAAGCCCGTATCCACCGGCTGATCCCCGCGCCGCCCTGCAATTACAGTGCGGGCATGGCCACCCAAACGGGATTCGGATTCAAACAGCACCACGGCATTGTCGGCGGCCAGAAAATGCGCGGCGGACAGACCCGCTATGCCCCCTCCGATCACAGCAATGCGGCGGGAGGGGCTTGCGAAAGTTTCGAAGGGCATCAAGCATTCCTGACTGTAACTTTAACAGCATACGCAGCCCAAAGCCGATCGGATCACTCTTTGCTTTGGTGTGACGGCAGGAAATCTTTGTCCGCAGGGTGATCCAGCCGATATTGACCGCCGTAGAATGGGTATGTTGCTTGACGCCACCCCACTTCGCCCCATTTATGGCCCTGCGCCGGTTGCCCCTGTCATCACAGGGTCAAACGCGTTTGACTGGGTGAAGAGGCAGGCTTTGGTGTCGGGCGGAACGGAAACAGATTGGGCAAGCCTGATGCTGGCGGTGCGGGACAAGCAGGATCGCAACGCATTCGCCCAGCTTTTCCGCCACTTTGCCCCGCGTGTGAAAGCCTTTCTGATGAAGGCCGGATCTGACGCCGCCACCGCCGAGGAATGCGCCCAGGACGTGATGGCGACGCTGTGGCAGAAATCGCATCTTTATGACCCTGCCCGCGCCAGCGTGGCCACCTGGGTTTTCACCATCGCCCGCAACCGCCGTATCGACATGGCCCGCAAAGCCCGCCGACCCGAGCCGGAAGCCGTGCTTTGGGGACCGGACGAGGAACCGGATCAGGCCGATGTCTATCAGGCCGATCAGGAAACCAAGCGGCTGTCTGCCGCGCTGGCGGATCTGCCGGAAAAGCAACGCGCGCTGATAAAGCGGGCGTTTTATGGCGATCTTTCCCATTCGGAAATCGCCGCCGAGACGGGATTACCGCTTGGCACCATCAAATCGCGGATACGTCTGGCGCTGGACCGTTTGCGCCAGAAAATGACCTGAGGCTGACCTATGACCATCCGACATCACCTGTCCAACCCTTTGCTGATGGCTTACGCGGCAGGCAATCTGTCCGAAGCCTTCGGCCTTGTCGTGGCCACGCATATCTCGCTTTGTGACGAGTGCCGCGCACGGCTTGAGACGTTCGAGGCCGTGGGCGGGGCCGTGGTTGACAGTGCCGATACGGTGGCAATGGCCGATGGCAGTCTTGAATCTGTGCTGGCGCGGTTGGGTCCGCAAGATGCCGCCCCTGCCCCGCGCAAGCGCGGCTTTTTTCCCGCCCCATTGGCGGATTATGTCGGCGGCGATCTGGCGGCGGTTCACTGGCGGCCCTTGGGCATGGGTGTGCGACAGGCGATCCTGCCAACTGCGCGCGGCGCATCGGCACGGCTTTTGTATATCCCGGCAGGTCAGGCCGTGCCGGACCACGGCCACCGAGGCACCGAATTGACGCTGGTGCTGCAAGGTGCGTTCCGGGATGAGTCCGACCGCTTTGGCGTGGGTGACGTGGAAATAGCCACCGAAGACCTGGAGCATACCCCCGTGGCCGAGGCGGGCATGGATTGCATCTGCCTTGCTGCGACCGACGCACCCCTGCGCTTTCGCGCGATGCTCCCGCGCCTGTTGCAGCCGATCTTCCGGATTTGAGGCAGCTGTAAGGTGCGTGCCAGCACGCACCCTACCCGTAAAGCCTGACCACAATCATGGGGCCAGCAACCGAAACGGCCTGATCCGTCAGCACCAGATCATAGGGGCCAAGTTCCAGATCAGCGGCCCGCGCCGCATCCAGCGCAAACAGCGCCAGCATGCCGTCCGTGGCCAATTCCTCTGCGCCGTGGATCACCCTGACATCGGGCAAGGGCAGCCCCCGCGCAGTCATCACGTTGAAATCATCCGAAGGTGCAGTCACCCCTTCCGCCCGGATCGGCACATCGCCCGCAAAGGCCACTGGCTGCAAAGGACACGCGGGCAAATGCAGCCCCTGCGCCACCAGATCAAACCCCGGCCCGCTGATCACGGTCAGGTTCCGCTCGATCCCCGGAAAGGCCGAGAAATCGCCGTTCTCCACCACAGAAGCCCGAGAGAGCCGCCATTTCAGCCCGCCCTCCTCAACCCGCAACATCTCAACCGTCACGCCTTTGCCATTCGCCCAAGGCATCGTGGTATAATCGGCGGGGGTCAGGTGTCGGATCATGGCAGGGCTTTCGGTGTCAGCACCGCCACGGGTTCGGCGGCGATATCTTCAAAGTCGAAATTGTCCAGACGGCGGGCGCGTCGGCTGGCTTTGTCCGAGGAAATCTTGATTTCTTCCAAGTCCTTGGCGGCCTGCCCGAAGTGGCGGTCCAGATTACCAACGCGATCCGACAACCGTTCCACGTCCTTGTAAAGCTCGGATAACTCGCGCCGGATTGCGCCAGCCTGTTCGCGCATCCGTGCATCTTTCAGCACCGCACGCATGGTGTTCAGCGTGGCCATGCAGGTGGTCGGCGACACGATCCAGACGCGGGCGGCAAAGCCTTCGCGCACCACATCGGGGAAGTTCGCGTGGAGTTCGGCATAGACGGCCTCGGAGGGCAGGAACATCAGCGCGCCATCCGCCGTTTCGCCCTCAAGGATATATTTCTCGGAAATCGCGCGGATATGGGCGCGCACCGCCGCCCGCATCTGCTGCGCCGCCTCGCGCACCTGCGCGGGGTTTTCAGCGCGACGCATCGCCTCATAGGCCTCAAGCGGGAATTTCGCGTCCACCACGATCGGGCCGGGCGGGTTGGGCAAATGGATCAGGCAATCGGCGCGCTTGCCGTTCGAAAGCGTGGCCTGCATCGTATAGGCATCCGAGGGCAGCGCCTTTTGCACGATGTCATGCAGCTGAATCTCGCCAAAGGCTCCGCGGGTTTGCTTGTTCGACAGAATATCCTGCAAGGACAGCACGTTGCCTGACAGCTTTTCGATATTGGCCTGCGCCTTGTCGATGGTTTCCAGCCGTTGCTGCAATTCCCCCAAGGACCGCGCGGTGCGGGTGGATGTGCCGTGCAGGGATTCGTTCATCTGGCGCGACACCTCGGCCAGACGTTGCTCCATCACATGCAGCATCGCGGTCTGGCTGACAGCATGATTTTCCGAGACATGGTGCAGGCCACCCGCAAGCCGCTCCTGCCCGTCCGACAGGGATTGCACACGGCTGGACAGCCAGTTCATCTCGCGCATCAAGGGTGCTGCCATCGTGGCCGACCGGCCCGCCGCGCGCAGGGTCAGCAGCAACAGCCCCGCCAGAACCAACACCGCACCGCCGATCAGCAGCACTTCGGGCGCGTTCCACGCATAGCTTTGGCCGAACAGCGTGATCATCTGCGGCCAAACAGCCGTTCGATATCGGCCAGCTTCAACTCGACATAGGTAGGCCGCCCGTGGTTGCACTGGCCGGAATGGGGGGTGGCCTCCATCTCGCGCAGCAGGGCGTTCATTTCCTCGGCGCGCATCTGGCGACCCGACCGGATAGAGCCGTGACAGGCCATGCGCGACAGGATCGCATCCATCTTGGCGCGCAGGGATTGGCTTTGGCCCAGATCGGCCAATTCATCCAGCACATCGCGCAACAGAGCCGCCGCCGAGACATTGCCAAGAATCGCAGGCGTTTCCCGCACGGCAATGGCATTGCCGCCAAAGGGTTCGATGGTCAGGCCAAGGGCGGTCAGATCATCGCTGATTTCCAGCAGGCGGCTGGCATCGGTGGGCGAAAGCTCAACGATTTCAGGGATCAGCAGTGTCTGCGCCTTGATGCCGGTTTCGGCCATCTGGCGTTTCAGGCGTTCATAAACCAGCCGCTCGTGTGCGGCGTGCTGGTCCACGATCACCATGCCGGTGGCGGTCTGGGCGATGATGTAATTCTCATGCACCTGCGCGCGGGCGGCGCCCAAGGGATGCAGGGTGTCATCGGGCGTAAAGGGGGTTTCGACGCGGGCGGTGGGGGCCTCGGCAAAGCCCTGCGGGGCTTCGGGGGCCTGATAGGCGAAAGAGCGGGTCAGGCTCGATTGGCTGGGCCGCTCCATCTGGTAGATGCGCGGAAAGCTGGGTTGCGTCACAGGTTCGGGGCGCAAGGCGGCCAGAGTGGCATCGGCAACAGTGGTGCTGGCGCGATGGCCTGCACCGGACAGGGCGGTGCGAAGGCCGGTGATGATCAGACTGCGCGCGGCTTCGGGTTCACGAAAGCGCACCTCGGATTTGGCGGGATGCACGTTCACATCCACCCGTTCAGGATCGCAGATCAGGTTCAGCACGGCGGCGGGGTGGCGGTCGCGCGACAGAAAGTCAAAATAGGCCACCCTCAGCGCCCCCAGAAGCATCCGGTCCAGCACGGGGCGGCCATTTACAAAGACGAATTGCTGCACAGACGAGCCGCGCGAATAGGTGGGCAGGGCGGCATATCCGGTCAGCCGCAAGCCGTCACGTTCGACATCAATCTTCAGCGCGTTTTCGATGAAATCCGCGCCCAGCACACCCGCCAGCCGCCCGTGCAACGACTCAAAGAAATCGCCCGACAACGGATCGGCGCGGAAGATCACGCGGGGGGCTTCGCCTTCGGTCACCTCTGACAGAGTAAAGCCAACCTGCGGTTCGGCCATCGCCAGACGCCGCACCACCTCGGCAATCGCCTGCGATTCCGCACGGTCCGAGCGCAGAAATTTCAGCCGCGCAGGGGTGGCATAGAACAGGTCGCGCAATTCGATCACCGTGCCGCGCGTGGCTGCCGCAGGGCGAACCGGCCCCATGCGGCCACCCGCCACGGTCAGGCTAGACCCGTCATGGCCTTCGGCGCGCGAGGTCAGGGTCAGGCGGCCCACAGACCCCAATGACGCCAAAGCCTCACCGCGAAACCCGAAAGAGCGGATGTTCAGCAGATCAGAGCCGTCGATTTTTGATGTGGCATGGCGCGCCACGGCCAGCGGCAGATCATCGGGAGTCATGCCGCAGCCGTCATCCGTGACGCGGATCAACAGCTTGCCGCCTGCGGAATAGTCCACCGCGATGCGCCGCGCACCCGCATCCAGCGCGTTTTCGACCAGTTCCTTCACCGCCGAAGCAGGCCGTTCGACCACCTCACCCGCCGCGATGCGATTGATGGCGGCTTCGTCCAGCGGGCGGATGATGGGACGTATATTGGGGGCATGCAGCGTCATGCCACCAATCCTAGCAGGTGCCGCACGGCAGAGCCACAGATTCGGGTTATTCGGATGCGGTCACACCAGCGGGTTGGCCCACCACGATAAAGGCCAGATCATCGGGTGTGATCAGCCGCGCCGCGGCACGCTTTACATCCTCCAAAGTCACCGCTTCGACCTTTTCATTGCGGGTCTTCGGGTAGTCGGGGGTCAGGCCAATGATCTGCATCCCCACCAGAATCGAGGCAATCGTGCCATTGCCATCAAAGCGCAGCGGATAGGATCCGGTCATATAGGTCTTGGCATTGTCCAGCTCGGTCTGGGTGATGCCATCGCGGGCGATCTTGGCCCATTCCTCGCGGATCACGGCAATCGCCTCGGCCACTTTGTCATTGCTGGCCTGAAACTGGCCCATCAACTCCTCGGAGTGGTCCGAAACCGACAGGCTGGTGCCGATGCCATAGGTCAGACCGCGTTTTTCGCGCACCTCGGTCATCAGACGCGCGCTAAAGCGGCCGCCGCCCAGCACCTCGTTCAGGATCACGGCGGCGAAATAGTCGGGGTCGTCAAAGCGGATGCCACCTTGGCCGAACATCACCACAGATTGCGGGCCGGGGAAATCCTGCACCTGCACACCGCCCTTGACCGTCATGTCGGCACGGGCGGGTTGCGGCGCACCCGTAGCGGGCAAATCCCCCAGAAGATTATCCAGCAAAACACCCAGATCGGTGGCGCTGATATCCCCCGCTGCCGCGACATAGATACGGTCACGGGCCAGCGCGGCCTGATGCGCGGCCACGATGTCATCGCGGGTCAGGGCGGTCACGCTGTCAATCGTGCCGTCGCCCGAACTGCCATAGGGGTGGCTGCCGTAAAACCGCGCCCGCGTCAGATCGCCCGCAATCGCGCCCGGATCTTTGGCATCCGACCGCAGACCCGCCAAGACCTGCTCACGCACACGGTCCACCGCGTCCTGATCAAAGCGCGGCTGGATCAGCGCCGATTGCAGCAGCACCAAGGCCTGATCCCGATTTTCGGTCAGGAACCGCGACGACACCGAAACCCCGTCCGCATCCGAGGAAAAGCGGAACTCGGCGGCCAGCGCATCGCGGGCAGCGGCAAAGCCCTGCGCGTCCAGATCGCCCGCGCCTTCCTCGATCAGCGCGGTCATCAGGTTCACCGCCCCGCGCTTGCCCGCAGCATCCAGCGAGGTACCACCCTGAAACCGGATTTCCAGCGCGGTAAAGGGGATGCCGTGATCTTCAACCAGCCAAGCCTTGATCCCGCCCGGCGAGGTGACTTCCTGAATGGCAATCTCAGCCCGCAGCGGCGCTGCCAGCGCCAGCAGAACCAGTGCTGCACGAAACATCATCATTCTGCGGCCTCTTCTTGGGTCAACCAGCCGGTCACGGCCTGTTTGCGGTCCAGCACCTTATGCGCGGCTGCCATCACATCTTCGGGGGTCACAGCCTGCAGGGCGGCGGGCCAGTCCTGCACATCCTGCACCGTCAGACCAACCGCCAAAGCCTCGCCATACTCGCGCGCAAGCGCCTGCGCGTCATCTCGGGCATAGATTTCCGAGGCGCGGACCTGCGCCTTGATGCGGGCAAAATCGTCGGGATTGACGCCATCTTTCAGGAACTTGGCAATCACCCCGTCCAAAGCGGCCTCGGCATCGGCAAGGCTGATCCCCGGAGCCGGCATGATCACCACACCGAATGTATCGGGATCAACCGAAGTGCCATTGTAAAACGCCGAAGCCCAAACCGCCGTTTGCGTTTCAAACTGCAAGGCCCGCGCGAAAACCGAGGTCGTGCCGGACCCGCCCAGCAATTCCGCCAGCATGGTCAGCGCGGCAGCTTCGGATTGATCGCCCGCGTTGCGTTCCGGTGCCAGATAGGTGCGGATCATGTAGGGTTCCGAAACCCGTTCATCCGCGAAAACCATGCGGCGTTCGGTCAGTTGCGGTGGCTCGGACGGGCGGTCGCGCGGGGTGATGCGGTCAGACGGGGCCAGCGGGCCGTAATGGGTCTTGGCCAATTCCAGCACATCGTCAGGCGTCACATCGCCCGCGACCACAAGGATCGCGTTGTTCGGCGCATAATTGGCCTGATAGAAATCCAGCGCATCCTGCCGCGACAGGGCGCCAATCTCGTGCCGCCAGCCGATGATCGGAACACCGTAGGAATGGTTCAGGAATTGCGCCGCCGACATCTGTTCCGACAAAAGCGCCCCCGGATCGCTGTCGGTGCGTTGGCCGCGTTCTTCAAGGATCACGTCGCGTTCGGTCAGAACATCCTCTTCTGTCAGCCGCAGATCGCGCATCCGGTCGGCCTCCATCTTCATCATCAGATCAAGACGGTCGGCGGCAACCCGCTGGAAATAGGCGGTATAATCGTGGCTGGTAAAGGCGTTGTCATTGCCGCCCTGCGCCTCGACGATGGCCGAGAAATCGCCCGAGGCCACCTCGTCGGTGCCTTTGAACATCAGGTGTTCCAGAAAATGCGCGATGCCGGAATGGCCTGCGGATTCGTCAGCAGCCCCGATGCGATACCAGACCATATGCACCACAACGGGCGCGCGGTGATCTTCGATGACCACCACCTCAAGCCCGTTGTCTAGTGTAAAGGTGCTGACAGCATCGGCCATCGCCTGCCCCGTCCAAGACAGGGCTGCGGCCAGACCAAGACCGATAAAGCGCAACATCGCGGACTCCCGTTCAGAATTCAAAGGGTAAGCTACGCCGCCTGTGCGCCGCTGCAACCCCCACCAACGGGAATGTGAGCTATTCGCCCGCCTGTGGTGGCGGTGCAGAGGGCGTCTTCGCACCCGCTTTACGCCAGCGCGCCAATTCGGCCTGCTGGTCCAGCCACATCTTGCGATAGGCCTTGAAATAGACGTTCACGTCAAAAAGCCGCTCAAGCAGGCGCCCGTCATTCGTGCGGCGCCATGCAAGATCTTCCTCGGCCAGCGTGGTGCGAATCCCCGCCGTTACGCCCTTGCGGGTGGCTGCGGCGTAAAGTGCGGAATCCGCAGACGGAATACCACCCGCCTTGCCCGGCGCGCCGCCCAGTGCCACGATGGCATCATCGAAGGGGCGCGGATCGGTCAAATTCTCGCCGCCCGGAGTGGGTTCGGGCAGGGCGGTCAAATCTTCGGGCATTTCCAATGCCTTGGGCGGAAGGATCGAAAATTCGTCCGGCCCGTTGGTTGTCGAACGGATGTTCATCAACTGAGGCACTTTGTCCCCGCCGCATGCTGCAAGCAACAGCAATGCCGCGCCCGCCGCTGCGAGAACCACCCGTGTTGACTGCATTCCTGCCTCCGTTCCGCCTTACCTGCCCGTCTTAGCGCATCATCCCGCCCGCGTCACGGGGTCTTTCGGCGCTTTGGCTTTTGCCCGCTGCCTTTGGCTGCATCTTTGCCGGTAAACAACACCAGCCCCAGCGCCCCCGCAAAAATCGCAATGTCCGCGACGTTGAACGAGAACGGGTTTTCGATGCCACAGCAGGACATGTTCAGGAAATCCGCCACCGCGCCATAGATCAGCCGGTCGATCACATTGCCCAGCGCGCCGCCCACCAGCAGCCCGCCTGCGATCATCGCCCATTTCCCCGCCTTTTCGCGGTAAAGCCAGACCGCGACCCAAGCCGAGATCACCAGCGCCACCGCAATCAGAACCCAGCGCATCACATCGGCGCTGTTGGAAAACAGCCCGAAATTCACGCCCTGATTCCACGCCATGCGGAAGTTCAGCAAGGGCGGAATCACGTCGATCTCGCCGCGCTCGATCAGGTTCAGGCCCTGCACAACGCCCCATTTGCTGGCCTGATCCAGCAGAAAAACGATGGCAGCGGTGGGGATCAGGGCGCGCATATCAGTGCCGGAAATGCCGCTGGTTGGTGAACACCATCGCAAGGCCGGCGGCGTCAGCGGCGGCAATCACCTCGTCGTCGCGCATCGATCCGCCCGGCTGGATAATCGCCGTCGCCCCCGCTTCGGCAGCGGCCAGCAACCCGTCGGCAAAGGGGAAGAACGCATCCGACGCCACGACCGAGCCGATGGTCGGGCTTGCCGCCAGACCAAGCACTTCGGCCATGTCACCCGCCTTGCGCGCGGCGATACGGGTCGAATCGATCCGGCTCATCTGCCCTGCACCAACCCCAACAGTCGCCCCGTCCTTGACGTAGACGATGGCGTTGGATTTCACATGCTTGGCAACTTTCCACGCGAACAGCAGGTCGGTAAGTTCGGCCTCGGTCGGCGCGCGTTTCGTCACCACCTTCAGATCGGCGGCGCGGATGCTGTCCACATCGCGGTCCTGCACAAGGAAACCGCCCGCCACCTGCTTGAACGCCAGCGACTTTTCGGCAGGATCGGGCAAGCCCTTGGTCGTCAGCAGACGCAGGTTCTTCTTGGCCGCAAAGATCGCCTTCGCCTCATCCGAGGCACCGGGGGCAATCACCACCTCTGTGAAAATCTTCACGATTTCCTCGGCGGTTTCGGCATCAAGCGGCTGATTCAGCGCGACAATCCCGCCAAAGGCCGAAGTCTGATCGCAAGCATAGGCGCGCAGGTAAGCCTCTTTCAGGCTGGCGGCCTTGCCCACGCCGCAGGGGTTCGCGTGCTTGATGATCGCACAGGCCGGACCGGCCCCCGCAAATTCCGCCACCAGTTCAAACGCCGCATCGGTGTCGTTGATGTTGTTGTAGGACAACTCCTTGCCCTGCCACTGTTTCGCGGTGGCCACCCCTTCGCGCCGCGTCCCGTCGGTATAGAACGCCGCCGCCTGATGCGGGTTCTCGCCATAGCGCAAACCCTGCGCCAGCGTGCCGCCAAAGCTTTTCGACCGTGTGAAGGGCTGCTTCAACTCGCCCGACAGCCACGCCGCAACCGCGGTGTCATAGGCCGCCGTGCGCGAATAGGCCGTCAGTGCCAGCTTTTGCCGAAACGCCAGCGTCGTTGCCCCATCATGCGCGCGCAACTGGTCCAGCAAGCCCGCGTAATCGGCAGGATCGGTGACCACAGTGACAAAGCGGTGATTCTTGGACGCCGCGCGGATCATTGCAGGCCCGCCAATGTCGATATTCTCGATGCAGGTCTCGTGATCGGCGCCCTTGGCCACGGTTTCCTCGAAGGGATACAGGTTCACGATCAGCAGGTCGATCGGCTCGATCCCATGCGCGGCCATCGCCAGCAGGTGTTCGTCATCATCGCGCAGCGCCAGCAGCGCACCATGCACATTCGGGTGCAGCGTCTTCACCCGCCCGTCCATCATCTCGGGAAAGCCCGTCACCTCGGACACATCCCGCACCGCCAGACCCGCGGCGCGCAGCATCCCGCTGGTGCCACCTGTCGAGATCAACTCGACCCCCAACGCGGTCAACGCGCGGGCCAGATCAAGGATGCCGGATTTGTCGGATACGGAAATCAGCGCGCGGCCGATGGGGACAAGATTGGTCATGGCGAATGGTCCCTTTGCGATGTCAGATCGGAACCGGCATATCGTCACGGTCCAGATCGCGGATGGCAAGCGGAGTATCCTGTGCCTTCGCCAAGGTCCAGCCGATCTGCGTCTCAAGCCCCATCGCACGCGTCGAAAGGACGATCTGCCGCGCCGGACGCGGTTTCAGACGGGTTTTTTCCAGATAAACCGACGGATCAAGGGACAGTTTCGCATGACCATCATGGCGGAACACCCATATTTCGCCACTTTTCAAGGCAAGTGACACCGCCGTGCCGCCCATATCCAGCGCCGCATCGACATCGGGATGCAGATGGAACCGCAGCGCAATCCCCACGCCCTCCAGCCGCCCGTCGGTCATCAGCCGTTCAAACCGCGCCCGCTCGGCCGGCGTCTGCGCCGCCAGCGTATCAATCCCCGTCAGTTTGCGCCCATCAGAGGCCAGCAACAGATCGCGGCTATGCGACAGCCCATGCGTGGCCGACCAACCCGAATGGCACAGATAGAGATGCGCGCCCTCGGGGAACACCGATTGCCGCAAGGCCGTCACCTCGGCACGGTCGGTCAGCACCTCGCGCCCCTCACCGGCGGCAAGGCGCGACGATGAAAACCCTTCAACCGCCAGCGTCGAATGCGATGCCGTCGCCCGCCCCGCCCGCCGCCATTCCGCCCCGAATGGCGCACCCGACCCGCAACTGACAATCAGCGGCCTGCGCCCCGAGGTCAGCTCGAAGGCTGCGGTCGAGGCATGGGCCGCTTGCCCCGCCCGCGCATCGGGGGGGGCATCGGCGTCCACGATCACAGTCGTGCGCCCCGAAGCCAGCCGCGCAAAGCCCATCGCCAGCCCCGCCGCACCGGTGGGCCGCACCCCCGCCTGCGCCAAGGCCTGATCCAGCCGCCCCTCCATCCCGCGCCCGCCACCGTGGAACCGCGCCAGCCCGCCATCGGCATGACGCAGCGCGCGCAAGGTGGGGGCCATCCGCTCCAACGCCTCGACCAAGGCCTGCGGCGGGATGCGGCCTGCCTCGGACAGCGCCTGCTCGGCCCATGTCAGCAGGGTGAAAACCTCCAGCAATTCCTCGGGGTTGCGGGTGGGGATACCGCCCTGCGCATCCACTTCGCGCGCGCACTCATCCGCCAGAGCTGCCACCGCAGGCCCGATCCGCGCCTCCATCCCCGTCAGCGCCAACCCCGCCGAGATCAACCCCGTCAAGGCTTCAAAGCGGGGCAGACCCGCAGCCGCCTCGGGCCAGCGCCGCGTCAGGAAGACCACCTGCGCCGACAGGCTGCGGTAATAGGCCTCGGTCTGCGCCCGATCCCGCCCCGACAGCAGAAACAGCGCATGGTTGATCCAGCGCAGCAACCGCCGACCCGTCAGATCGGGTGTCCACCCCGCGCCCTTGCCGCGCCCGAACCGCGCAATCCACTCCCATGTCCACGCCTGCGCCCGCCCGCGCGCAGCCAGATCGCCCACAGCCGCCAGATCATCCAGCCAGACAAACCCCTGCGCCTCGACCGCCAGCGATGGGTCCGAGGGAACAACATCCCAGATCACCTTTCCCGCCGCCTCGACAACCTCGCCCGCAAACTGGAAATTCCCCGCCACCAACTGCTTGCCGCGTGCATAAAGCCCGATGCTGCGCGGCTCGGGCTGCGAGACAAAGCCCGTCACAGGCGCCGCCCGCAAGGCGCGCCACATCGCCAGCCGATTTCCGAGGCTTCCCTTACGGGGGGTCGATGTCATGCCGATCCTGCCTGCGCGTGCCACTCTCGCCCGCGTAAACCGCGGGTCGTTACCGCGAACATAGCGCCGCAAACCCGCCCTGTCACCCGACACATTCCCGACCGCCGGTTTCATCTTGGCCCAAATACTCAGGCCGGAATGACTTCATTCCGGCTAGCCGGAGGCTCCCCACATCCCCCCAAATGCAAAGGCCGCGCATCACGTGCGGCCTTGCAACGGGCACCAAAGCCGTCCGCGGGGGCTCGATGCCCCCAAGGACGGCCCCGCCGTCTCAGATATGAACAACCCGCTCCATATACTGCGCCAGACCGCGCACCTGACCCAGCCAGCTTTCCAGCAGCTTCGGGTCATGCGGTGCGCCATGCACGCCCGCCGCGATCTCGCGCTTCAACACTGATTCCACCGCAAAAGACACTGGCGTCGACACCAGCCGCGCCATCGCCGATCCACGCGCGTCGCCCCAAGCGTCCATTGCCCATGTCTCGTGGAACACCACGCGGCCATCGCGCTCGGCCTTCAACGACACGAACAGGATCACACGGTCAGGCTCACCCGGCGCATAGGAATTCTCGGCCACGAACTGCGCTGCCATCTCGGCCAGACGGGCATCGCCTGCGGGGCCTTCCAGCGTCTCGATCTCGCGGAACACCGGCGTCCATGCCGCTTCCCAGCCGTTCAAACGGATGGTGCCGCGCACGAAATCCTTGACCTTCCAGTCCTTGTCGAACCGGTAGTCTTCCATGAAAGGATAAGAATCGCGGTTCGGGTAAACCTCAAAGCTTTCCGGCTGCGGCAGTGGCGCGTCATAGCGGGTGATCGCATCCCAAGGCCGCGCCACGCGCAGTTCGGAAAAGTTCTTCAACGACCGCGAGGGCGAGCGCAGCGCCTTCAGCACACCCAGCGGCGCCCATGAGAATTTATAGCGGAACGGGTTCGGAATCTTCGGCACACCGCCGCAATAGCTGGTGAAGGACAGCACATTCTCGGCGCTATAGGCCTTGGACGCCCGATAGCGCGCCACCAGATCATGCGCCATCAGGTGATCGATGCCCGGATCAAGCCCGACCTCGTTCACCGAAACCAGACCCTTTGCACGGAAGGCCGCGTCCAGCTCGCGCATTTCCGGCGCGATGTAGGACGAGGACACGAAATGCGCGTTCTTCTCAAGGCAGGCCTTGGCGATGCCCACATGGTGATCCGCCGTCAGCATCGAAATCGCGATGTCGCCTGCCTGCAACGCATCGGTCAGCGCCTGAAGGCTATAGGCGCGGATGTCTTGCGTCAGATCGCCCACCGCCTCTTGCGCCTTCTCGACGGTGCGGTTCCACACCACCACCTTGTGACCGCTCTCGATCAGCCGCCGCAGACCCGGACCCGAGGACAACCCCGTGCCGCACCAGTGAATCGTTGTCATGTCTTTCTCCCCTTCACAGGTTGGCGCTGTGGCGGGCATATTCTGCCGCCGCGCGCCCCCAAACCCCAGTCGTCAGATCGCCCAGTGTCGCCAGTGACGGCAACAGTTGGGCGGCATAATCCTCGCTGCTTTCCACCGGCAGCAGCGACGGCAGGTTATCAATCGCCGTCACGTCCAAGGGTGGCGTATCATGCACGCGCAGCGCGGGTGCATCCCATTCGGTCACGCGGTCATAAACCTTGATCGGCGAGAAATCCGAGGTCGGATCGCAGGCAATATCCCCGATCACTGTCAGCTTGCGCGGATCGGTTTTGGCGCTTGCCGGAACGAACACGGGACAACCGGGGCGCGCAAGGATGCAGTTCAGGAAAATCTCGTGCTGCAGGATTTCGGGGAACGGCCCGCCGCTAGCGGTTTCGGCCTGATCCCATTTGGTCACAGCCACACCCATTGCCGCGCAAAGATCCGACGCCCCGGTGCCAACACGGCCCAGCGCGCCGATCACAATCGCGCGCGGCGGGGTCAGCCCTGCCAGTTCCGCCCCCAGATCGGCCAGAAGGGCGGCCTTGCCCGGATATTTCGCCACCGGCCCCGCGATGCCGCCATGCTGCTGCGCCGCCCAGCATTTCAGCGACAGCGCCGCGCCCGCGTAACCCGCCCAATAGCCAAAGGCCGCCACACGACGCCCCGACTCGTCCACCAGATATTCCAGATCATACAGCGTCCCGCCGCCCGCCTTGAAGCGTTTCAGCAAGACCTGCCCCGCCGGCTGGCCCTTGAAGGCATGGCCGAACATGATGTGGCGGTGGGTCAAGGGCGTGCCGTCCTCGGGCAGTTCCTTCAGGCCAAAGATGATCGCATCGGCAGGGGCCTCGGGCCACAGGTTCTCGGCTGCAATCTCGCAGCCTGCCGCCTTGTAGCCATCAATTCCAATCGCGCGGACCGAGCTTTCTTCGACCGTCACGCGGATACCCGCCTTGACCAAGGCCGCAGCGCCTTCGGGCGTCAGGCCTACACGTTCTTCATTCGGGCGCTGTTCCGCCCTTACCCACAGATGCGTCATATTTGCCCTCTCCCCCGCGCAGGGGGCCAAACCTTTGCTGCGCGCAGCCATAGCAGAACCCGCGCCAAGGAACAGGGGGCGGGATGACACCGCGGCACGGATTTCCGACAGGCCGGGTGGTGACAACGGCGCTTCGGCGCTATCTTTACCGCAACGGGTTTTGATGAGGCACGGAATGGGGCTGTTTGCGCTGCTGGCGGATATTCTGTTCGTAGGGCATAGCCTTGTCGGACCGAACCTGCCGCCCCTGCTGGAGTCCGCCCTGCGGCAGATGAATGAGCCGTCGATCGTGCAGGCCCAGATCATCAACGGGGCAAGCCTTGCCTATAACTGGGACCACGCAGCGCAGGCAGAAGGCATCGACGGGCGCGCAAAGCTGGCATCGGGGGCGGATGTGCTGATCCTGACCGAAGCCCAGCCGATTGCCGACCAGATCGCTGGGTCCGACACGGCCGCCAATATCGCGCGCTTTACCGCCCTTGCCGCCAAGACCAACCCGCAGGTGCGGGTCTATCTTTATGAAACATGGCCGATTCTGGCGGCTGATCCCGCCGCGTGGAAGTCGGCCATCGCCGCCGATCTGCCCTTGTGGGAGGTCGCCGCCGCCCAAGCCGCCGCCACTGCAGGCCACCCCGTCACACTAATCCCTGCAGGGCAGGCGATGGCGCTGCTGGCGGATGAAATCGCCGCCGGAACCGTGCCAGACCTGACCACCCCGCAGCAACTGTTCGACGATGGCCAGCACCTGAACGGGCGGGGGCTTTATTTCCTGGCCATGGTCCATGCCGCCACGATCACCGGACGCAGCCCCGAAGGCTTGCCCGCGAAGCTGACCCGCAGTTGGGCCTCGCGCGATGCGATCATTTCGGACGCGCAGGCGCAGGCCTTGCAACGGATTGCCTGGGCTGCGGTCAGCAGCTTTCGGCCCAGCGCGCAAACCGCCCCCCCGCAGCCGATGCCCGCCGCCCCTTCTGCCCAGACAGACTTTGCCCCGATCACCAACCCCGACCTGTCGCTGGGTCTGGCAGGGATCAACGACTGGTCGGTGCAGCAACCGTTTCTGGACGTGATGAAAACCGCGCGCCCGTGGATCGGGCATTTGCCAAACCGGTTCGGCGGCTGGGACGAGGCTGATCTGGCCCGCGCGGGCGCGCTTGGCCCGCATGGCTGGCCCATCGCCATTCCGCCCGAAGTGACCGCCATTTCCACCCTGATCCTGACCGACCTTCCCCCCGACGCAGGCGGCGTCGCGGGCCGCTATGTGCTCACCTATCAGGGCAAGGGCGATCTGAAACTGGAAGGCCGCGCGCAACTGGTGCAGGCCGAGGCAGGCCGCATCCTGTTCGACTATACCCCCGGTGACAGCTTTGTCGCGATCACCCTGACAGCCCTTGATCCCGCCGATCCGATCCGCGCCATTTCCGTGGTGCGCGCCGACCGCGAGGCGGCACTTGCGGCGGGCGACATCTTCAACCCCGACTGGCTGGCGCGTATCGGTGGTGTGCGAGGGCTGCGCTTTATGGACTGGATGGCCACCAACAATTCCACCCTGTCCGATGTGAAAGACCGCCCGCTACCCGACGATTACACCTACGCCCGCAACGGCGTTCCGGTGGAAATCATGGTGGCGCTGGCGAATGAGTTGCAGGCCGACCCGTGGTTCACCCTGCCGCATCTGGCAACGGATGATCTGGTGCGCGTTTACGCGCAGATCACGCATGACGGTCTTGACCCAGCGCTTGCCGCCCATGCCGAGTTTTCCAACGAGGTCTGGAACTGGCAATTCGCTCAAGCCCGCTGGGCCGAGGACCAAGGCCGCGCGCGCTGGGGGCAAGAGCAGACTTGGGTGCAATTCTACGCCCTGCGCGCGGCGCAAGTCATGGACATCTGGGCGCAGGTCTATGCCGATGCGCCCGACCGATTGGTGCGGATTATCGCCACCCAGACCGGTTGGCTGGGGCTGGAGGATCAGATCCTTAACGCGCCCTTGGTGATTGCCGAAGGCCTGCCCGCCCCCGCCAGCCATTTTGACGCCTATGCCGTGACCGGATATTTCAGCGCGCTTCTGGGGGCGGATGAAAAGGCCACGATGGTCCGCGACTGGATCGCGCAATCGAAGGCCGCCGACCCGTCGAACCCCTACGCACTGGCCAACCAACTTGCCGCGCAGGAATTGCGCGACGGCTCGGTCAGCGGTGATCCCTCCGACAGTCTGGCAGCGGTCTTGGGGGAAATCCTGCCCTATCAGGCCAGCGTTGCCGCCAAGCACGGCCTGCGCCTGATGATGTATGAGGGCGGAACCCATGTCGTTGGCTTTGGCGCGCAGGTGGATGATCCAGACCTGACCGCCTTTTTCACCCAGTTCAATTTCTCGCCCGAAATGGGAGGGCTTTACCAAGAGCTGCTGAAAGGTTGGCAGGCGCTTTCCGACGCGCCCTTCAACGCCTTCGTCGATGTTTACCGGCCATCGAAATGGGGATCATGGGGCGCACTGCGGCATTTGGGCGATGACAACCCGCGCTGGCAGGCTTTGGCGAAAGGCTGCTCCGCGTGCTGAGTGTCATCATCCCCGCCAGCAACGAGCAGGACTATATCGGCCCCTGCCTGGCCGCGCTTTTCGCCTCTGGCCCGATGGGGGCCGAGGTGATCGTGGTCGCCAACGGCTGCCGCGATGCCACTGCCGCCCGCGCCCGTGCGATGCAGGATCAGGCGCAGGCGGCGGGCTGGGCGCTGACCGTGCTGGACTTGCCCGAAGGCGGCAAGCCCCATGCGCTGAACACGGGCGACAGCGTGGCGCAGGGCGAAATCCGCGCTTACCTTGATGCCGATGTGATCGTCTCGCCCCGATTGATGGCGGAATTGCACGCCCTGCTGACCACGGACCAGCCGCGCTATGCCACCGGAACCGCCCGTATCCCGCGCGCGCGCAGCGCCGTCACCCGTGCCTATGCGCGGTTCTGGCAGCGCCTTCCCTTTGCGCGCTCTACCGCCCCCGGCTATGGGCTGTTCGCGGTGAACGCGGCGGGGCGCGCGCGCTGGGGCGACTTTCCGGCGATCATCTCGGACGACACCTTTGTGCGGCTGCACTTTGCGCCCGACGAACGCCGGCAATCGCCCGCCCCCTACGACTGGCCCATGATCGAAGGCTTTGCCGCCCTGACCCGTGTGCGCCGCAGGCAAGACGCAGGCGTGGCCGAGATTGCCCGGCTTTACCCCGATCTGCACGCCAAAGACGACAAGGCGCGATTGGGCATGCCCGCGCTGCTCCTTCTTGCCCTGCAAGACCCCGCAGGATTTATCGCCTACACGGCAGTCTCGCTGGCGGTTCGGTTGCGGCGCGGGTCGGGCTGGGCGCGCGGGCGCTAAAGATCAAAGGTTGCAAACACCGGCACATGATCCGAGGGCTGCTCCCACCCGCGCACGTCGCGCAGGATGCGGCTGCTATGCGCAGCGGCGGCGATGTCGCCCGTGGCCCAGATATGATCCAGCCGCCGCCCCTTGTCGGCCGCATCCCAGTCCGCCGCGCGATAGCTCCACCAGCTATACAGCTTGCCGTCGGGAATATCGGCGCGGGTGACATCCAGCCAGCCGCCCGCCTCCATCACATCATGGAAATGCGCCACCTCGATGGGCGTGTGGCTGACGATCTTCAGCAGCGCCTTGTGATCCCAGACATCATCCTCGCGCGGGGCGATGTTCAGATCGCCCACCAGAATCGCACGATCCGGCCGCCCCCAGCGGAACCAGTCCCGCATCTGCGTCAGGAAATCGAGCTTTTGGCCGAATTTCTCGTTCACCGTCCGGTCAGGAATATCGCCCCCCGCCGGCACATAGCAGTTGTGGATGGTGACGCCGTTTTCCAGCTGCGCCGCCACATGGCGGGCATGGCCCAGTTGCGCGAAATCCTGATCGCCCACATCCATGATCGGCAGCTTGGACAGGATGGCGACGCCGTTATAGCCCTTTTGCCCCCGTGCAACGATATAGCGGTAGCCCAAGGCCTGAAACTGCTCCATCGGGATTTTCTCGACGGGGCTTTTGCATTCCTGAAGGCACAGGATATCGGGTTGCTCTTCGGCCATCAGCCGCGCCACCAGCCCTTCGCGCAGGCGGACCGAGTTGATGTTCCATGTGGCAAGGGTGAAGGTCATCGGGCTCTCCAAATGCAGACGGCAGAGCCTAAGCCCTGCCGCCCGTTTGCTCAAGCAGATCTGCAGATCAGTCGGTCAGGGTGAATTCGTTGGTTTCGCACAGATCGGCGGTGCCTTCGACCATCGCCTCGTTTTCCATAACGAATTGAAGGTCATAGGCGCAAACATCGGCTCCGTCGGTGATGGTCACGGTGCCGGTTTCGCCCACGCCCAGCACGTCCACGCCCAGAATGTCATCGCCCCATTCGTCCGCCTCGGGAAGCGAGATGTAAAGGTTGGTCAGCGGTTGCGAGGCATTGTTGATCAAGGTGAATTGCAGGTCTTCGGCAAATGCGGGCGCTGCAAAGGACAAGGCAGCACAAGCCGCTGCGGCGAAGGACGTGAAACGCATTGAAGGCTCCGTAAGTGAATGGATCAGCGCAAAATTGCACGATGCGACTTTGCCGTATCGAAAGACAGGCGCAAGCCGAATTTGATCTTACGGAAAAAAGAAAGCCCGACCACAAGGGGGCCGGGCATAGGTCCAACAGGGAGGTGAATTTTGTATACCACAGAATGCACCGTATTTATTGACCCAAATCAAAGATCGCGGAATTATTGTTTTTAGGCCACAACTGCGGGTTGCCGACTGCGGTTTGGCAAAAAAAAGGCCGGGCAAAAGCCCGGCCAGGTCCAACAGGGAGGAGCCGTGTCATAACCCCGACACGGCAAGGGGAACTGTGGATGGCTTCGTCTTTGCCATAACCGATATATAGGCGTCGATTCTGTCAACAATAAGACCCAAGCCGACAGATTTTCTGCCAATTGCGAACACCGCTTTACGCAACCAGCTTATAACCACCGCTTTCGGTCACCAGCAGGCGCGCATTCGACGGATCACTTTCGATCTTTTGCCGCAGACGATAGATGTGGGTTTCCAGCGTGTGCGTTGTCACACCGGCATTATAGCCCCAGACCTCGTGCAGCAGCACATCGCGCGCCACCACCCCTGCCTGCGCGCGGTAAAGATACTTCAGGATATTGGTCTCTTTTTCTGTCAGCCGGATCTTTTTCTCTTTGGCATCCACCAGCAGCTTTTGCGCGGGCTTGAACGTATACGGTCCCATCTGGAACACGGCATCTTCCGACTGTTCATGCTGGCGCAACTGCGCGCGGATGCGGGCCAACAGCACCGGAAACTTGAACGGCTTGGTCACATAATCATTCGCGCCCGAATCAAGGCCCAGAATGGTGTCGCTATCGGTGTCATGGCCCGTCAGCATCATCACCGGGCATTTCAGCCCGCCCTTCCGCATCCGGCGGCACAGCTCGCGCCCGTCGGTGTCGGGCAGGCCGACATCCAGAATCACCAGATCGTAAAGACCGGCCTTCACCTTCTCCATGCCCTCGGCCCCCGTGGCGGCCTCGAACACGTCGAAATCCTCGGTCATCACCAGTTGCTCGCTCAGCGCCTCGCGCAGATCGTCATCGTCATCAACCAGCAAAATCTTCCGCAGCGTTGCCATATTGGCCTCCATAGCCTTGGGCTTCGTGGCCCTTGCCTCACAGATGCGCCCCGATAACCTTTGCGACAAGATATGCTGCAAAAGCCTCACGCGGTCGTGTCATGCAGCCGCGATATGTTTCAATTCCGTCACCTTGCGCCTATGTAGAACGCAGGAGATATGCATGAGCCTGACACCGACCCCCACCGAAAAACTGGCCCGCGCCCGCAGCGATCTGCGGCTTGGTCTGCCCATCGTGCTGCTGGGCCAAGGCCGTGCCATGCTCTGCGCCGCGGTCGAGGCGTTGGATGATGCCCGCCTTGCGTCCTTGCGGGCCGAGGGTGCGCCGGAACTGGCCCTGACCGCGCGGCGGGCCGAGACGCTGAAGGCCCGCGCCTATGATGGCGATCTGGCCCGCATTGCCGTTCCCGCCGATGCCGATTGCGCTTGGCTTGAGGCTGTGGCCGACCCCGCCGACGATTTAAGGGTGCCGATGAAAGGGCCGTTGACCTCTTTGCGCGATGGCCCCGCCGATCTGCACCGCAGCGCGATTGCGCTGGCGAAATCGGCGCAACTGCTGCCCGCCGTGCTGATGGTGCCGGTGCGCGACGGGCTGGCCTTGGCGCTGCAGCACGGGCTGACTGTGCTGTTGCAATCCGATTGCACCGATCTGGACCGGCTTGCGCCGCTGTCGCCCGTGATCTCGGCCCGCCTGCCGATGGCCGCAGCCCAAGCCGGACGCTTGCATATCTTCCGCCCCGATGATGGCAGCGCCGAACATTACGCCATCGAAATCGGCCGCCCCGACCGCGCTGCCCCCGTGCTGGCGCGGCTTCATTCGGCCTGCTTTACCGGCGATGTGCTGGGATCGCTGAAATGCGACTGCGGCCCGCAACTGCACGCTGCGCTGAACCAGATGGGGGCCGAAGGTGCGGGCGTGCTGCTATACCTGAACCAAGAGGGGCGCGGCATTGGCCTTGCCAACAAGATGCGCGCCTATTCCTTGCAGGATCAAGGCTTTGACACCGTGCAGGCCAATCACCGGCTGGGGTTCGAGGATGACGAACGCGATTTCCGCATCGGTGCCAGCATCCTGCAAACCATGGGTTTTTCCCAAGTCCGCCTGCTGACCAACAATCCGAAAAAGCTGACCATGCTGCAATCCTGCGGGCTGACCGTGACCGAACGTGTGCCGCTGCGGGTGGGCGAAACAGCGCAGAACCGCGCCTATCTGGCGACCAAGGCCGCCAAATCGGGGCATCTGCTATGAAGCCGCTTGATCTGGTGGTGAACCCTTGGGGCGCGCGGTTCATGGGGCGGCACTTCCCCTGCTCGATCGGGCGCGGCGGCATGACGGCTGCGAAACGCGAGGGCGATGGTGCCACCCCCATCGGCACGCACCGCATCGTCGGCATGCTTTACCGCCCCGACCGCATGACCGCGCCCGCCGATTGGGCGCTGCCGATTGGCCCGCATGATCTGTGGTCGGATGATGTGCGCGACCCCGATTACAACCTGATGGTCCGCGCGCCGCATCCCTTTGGCCACGAGCGCCTGTCGCGGCCCGATCCGCTCTATGATCTGATCCTGATCACTGACTGGAACTGGCCAGACGCCACCCCCGGCCAAGGATCGGCCATCTTCATCCACACTTGGCGCAAGCCCCGCCATCCGACTGCCGGATGTGTCGGCTTTTCCCGCAAGAATCTGCTGTGGATCGCCGCCCGCCTGCGCCCGCAATCACGGTTGATCCTGCGGCCCTGATTCTCTTTCCAAAGCGCTTCGGATTCGGTAATCTGATGGCGCTAACAGGGGGGATACCATGGCCAAGGCTGTCACAAAACCGGATGATCTGATCTTCCAGCTTCGCCTTGCCCGCTCGGCCCCCGACCTGTGGCCGATGCTGGATGCGCTATATGGCAGCCATCCCGCCTATGCCCAATTCCGCCAAGACCTGCTGTCCGCCCTTGCCGAAGCGTGGAAAGACCGCCCTGCCGACCTGAAACAGCTCGATTTGGCCCGCGATCTTGAACCCGACTGGTTCCAGCGCGCCGATATGGCGGGCTATGTGTTCTATATCGACCGCTTTGCCGGCAATCTGAAGGGCGTGCTGGACAAACTGGATTACCTTGCCGATCTTGGGGTCAGCTATGTCCACTTCATGCCCTGCCTGAAACCCCGCCCCGGTGACAGCGACGGCGGCTATTCGGTGATGGATTACCGCGCGATCAACCCCGCCTATGGCACGCTGAAAGACTTCAAAGCGGTTGCGAAAGAGTTGCGCGGGCGTGGCATTTCGCTGTGCATCGACCTTGTGCTGAACCACACTGCCAAGGAACATGAATGGGCTGAAAAGGCCAAGGCGGGCGATGCCACCTATCAGGATTACTTCCTGATGTTCGACAGCCCCGAAATCCCGCAAGCCTATGAAAAAACGCTGGTCGAGGTGTTTCCCGACAACGCCCCCGGCAACTTCACCCATTACCCCGAGATCGGGAAATATGTCTGGACTACCTTCAACGAACACCAGTGGGATCTGAACTGGGCCAACCCGCAGGTGTTCCTCGAGATCACCAAGATCATGCTGCATCTGGCCAATACCGGCGTCGATGTGCTGCGGCTTGATGCGGTGGCCTTCATGTGGAAACGCCTTGGCACCCGCTGCCAGTCGGAACCCGAGGTCCATATGATCCTGCAAGCCCTGCGCGCCTGTTCCCGTATCGCTGCCCCCGCCGTGATCCATCTGGAAGAGGCCATCGTCAGCCCGCAGGAAATGCTGCCCTACCTTGGGCGTGGGCGCCACGACGGACGCGAGGGCAACCTTGCCTACCACAATTCGCTGATGGTGCAGTTCTGGAGCGCGCTTGCCACCCGCGACACCCGCCTGATGACGCATGTGCTGGCGACCCACTTCCCCGACCGGCTGACCAACGCCACCTATGCCACCTATATCCGCTGCCATGACGATATCGGCTGGGCCATCACCGATGAGGACGCGATGGCGCTGGATATGTCCGGCCCCGCGCATCGCACCTATCTGTCGGACTTCTACGAAGGTGACTTCCCCGGCAGCTTTGCCCAAGGCGTGCTGTTTCAGGTCAACGAAGCCACGGGCGACAAACGGATTTCCGGCAGCTTTGCCTCTCTGGCGGGTCTGGAAAAGGCGCAATCGCTGGCAGACTCGGAACACGCGCTGCAACGTATCCTGATGGGTCACGCGCTGATCGCCTGCTTTGGCGGCATCCCGCTGATCTATATGGGCGACGAATTGGCCATGCTGAACGACTACAGCTATCGCGACAATCCCGACCATGCGCATGACAGCCGTTGGGTGCATCGCCCCAAGATGGACTGGGACGCCGCCGCGACCCGCCACAGCGGCGAATCTGCCGCCAGCCGCACCTTCCTTGGCGTGCAGCATATCCTGTCGCGCCGCCGCGCAACGGCGGGCCTGCATGCCGCGCATCCGACGAAAATCCTGCCCACCGGCCATGACGCGATCTTTGCGGTGCAGCGGCAGGCCCCCACCGGCAACATCCTGTGCCTGTTCAACTTTTCCGAGCATTGGCAGCATGTGTCGGGCGGCTGGCTGCGCGCGCAGGGGGTGACACAGTTCCACGACGCGCTGTCATATGCGCCGGTGATCCTGCACGGCGATCATCTGGCCCTGCCGCCCTTTGCGCGGGTCTGGCTTATCTAGGCATAGGCCCGCGCGCCGAAAATCGCAGACCCCACACGGATATGCGTGGCCCCTGCGGCGATGGCGGCTTCGAAATCGCCGCTCATCCCCATCGACAGACCCGATAGCCCGTTGCGCGCGGCCATCTCGGCCAGCAGGGCGAAATGCGGCGTCGTCTCCTCGGCCTCGGGCGGGATGCACATCAAGCCCTGCACGGGCAGATCAAGACCGCGGCATTGCGCCACGAATCCATCCAGATCTTGCGGCAGAATCCCCGCCTTTTGCGGCTCGGCCCCCGTGTTCACCTGAATGAACACCTCGGGCGAGGCCCCGCGCGCCTGCGCCAGTTTGGCCAGTTTTTCCGCCAGTCCGATCCGGTCAACCGAATGGATAGCGTCGAACAACTCGACCGCCTGCTTGGCCTTGTTGGTTTGCAGCGGCCCGATCATATGCACCGCCACCGCGCCAAAGCGGGCGCGCAGCGCGGGCCATTTGCCTGCCGCCTCTTGCACGTAATTTTCGCCAAACAGCCGATGCCCTGCCAGCAGCACCGATTCCACCCGATCCAGCGGTTGCACCTTGGACACCGCGATCAGGCGCACGGAACCGGACTGGCGGCCAGCGGCGGCTTCGGCTTGGGCGATACGGCGGGTGATTTCGGTCAGGGACATGCGGCAGGCTCCTTCTTTGGCCCGCACTTGGCCACAGGCCGGTCAAAAAGAAAAGAGCGGGCGCAAGGCCCGCTCTTTCCGTAGAACTGATCGGTAAGATCAGAAGGACATCGAAACGCCAGCTTCCCACTTCAGGTCGCCGCCGTTGATCGAAGCGATACCGCCGGTGACGGTAGCACCGCCGCCGAGGTCGTAAGCAGCGCCCAGACCGAACGAAGCGTCCGAGGTGTAGTCGTTTGCAGCAACTTCAGCCGAGATCGTCAGAGCGCCAGTGGTGTAAGCACCGTACAGGCCGTAAGCGTTCGAGGTGTAGTCGCCCATGCCGTAGTAGTTGTACGAGGAGTACATTGCCTTGACCGAAACAGCGCCCATGGTGCCGCCAGCGTAGAGCGAAGTGGTGTGCTCGTAGTCGTTGTCGTCAGCGCCGAAGCCGAGGCCAACATAGTAATCACCGAAGGTGTACTTGCCGCCAACAGCGTAAACGCCATCGGTGTCGATGTTTGCCGAAGCCGAAGCAGTGAACGCACCAGCGGTGTAGGTGTAGTTCACGTTGTGAGCCCAGCCGAGCGAGTCGCCGTTGTCAACTTCTGCAATGTTGTCAACGCCCAGACCACCGATGCCACCGATATCGGGCAGGCCAGCAACGTCGTCAGCTTCGCCAACCGAACCCATCGACAGTTTGCCGAAAGCGCCCGAGATGTAAACGGTGGTGCCGTCGTTGTAGAAGTCGTCGTTGGTTTCGTAGGTGCCGATCGTCGAGGACAGGCCGAACTCAAGGCCGCCATCGGTGGTGCCGGTGCCGGTGAAGGTCACATAGGTTTCCATCAGCGAGTAGGTGTCGTTGCCATTGCCGCCAACGCCCATGACTGCCGAACCCGACAGAGCCATTTCAGCGGATGCAGCGCCAGCGAAGCCAGCCAGCATGGTGGTCGCAAGAAGAATCTTTTTCATAGTTTCCCTCGTTTTATCTAGGAAGGTGCGGCCCAACTTGGGGGAGTCCAAATTGGGTATGACGCTTTTTCCATCGTCAGAGCCGCGATTGCAATGCGAACCCGCCGCCGCCGGGGGAAAGACGCAAGGGATGGTGCAGTCTTGCCACAGTGATTGCCAAGGCGGGCCACACAAGCGGCCAAGCCCGCAACATAGCCCCGCAAGAGCCGCGATTGGCCGGAATTTCCCGACAATCCCGCGCCAAACCCATCTTCCGCATCCTATACATATAGAGTCCGCGCAGGCGCGCGAAAGCGCCCTCTTGGCCACAATCTGCGCTCTTGTGCTGCCGAACCGAAAAGCCTTGGCACTGCACGGCGGCTAAGCTAGACAGACGCAAAGGAACCTTGGGGGGCCGGATGCACCTTTACCGCCTGTCTCGTATCGCTATGGTCTGTGGCCTTGCAGCAATGGTTGCCGGTTGCGGTGGCATTTCCAGCGGGGACAGCGGTCTTTTCCGCAAGAAAGGCGCCTCTGCCGGGTCCGAAGCGCAGATGGACCGCAAGGCCCGCGCCGAAGCCCAGCGTGACGCCATCGCCCGCGCCGAAGGCACCGACAAGAAACGCTCGACCATCTGGGATCTGTTCACCAACTCTGACGATCCCAACACCACCCTTGAAGTGAACAAGTATATCTGGGCCGCCAGCCTTGATGTGCTGAACTTCCTGCCCATCGAATCGGTGGACCCGTTCTCGGGCGTGATCGTCACTGGCTATGGCACGCCTCCGGGTGGTGGCCGCGCCTATCGCGCGACGATCTACATTCAGGACCCGGCGCTGGATGCGCGGTCGCTGAAGATTGCGATGCAGACGCGCGGCGGCGGGGTGGTTGCCCCCGAAACCATCCGCGCCATCGAAGACGCCATCCTGACCCGCGCGCGTCAGTTGCGGATCGCCGACACCAAGCTGTAAGGCCTTTGCGCTGAAAATTCGGGCGCGGCACGGGAAACCGCTGCCGCGCCTTTGATATTTGTGCGGCGCGGATCGGGGCTAGGCTGGACCTTGGCCCCTTTTCCCGTGTATTTGCGCGGTTGAATCCAGATGAGGTCTGCCCATGTCGCGTTATGAACCCAAAGCCATCGAAGCCAAATGGCAAGCCGCATGGGACGCGGCGGGAACATTCACCGCGCGGCGCGATCCGTTGAAGCCGAAATATTACGTGCTGGAAATGTTCCCCTACCCGTCGGGCCGCATCCATATGGGCCATGTGCGGAACTATACGATGGGCGATGTGGTGGCCCGCTATAAGGCCGCGCAGGGCTTTTCCGTGCTGCACCCGATGGGCTGGGACGCCTTCGGGATGCCCGCCGAAAACGCCGCGATGGAGCGGGGGGGCCATCCGAAAGAGTGGACCTATGGCAACATCGCCGACATGCGCGCCCAGATGAAGCCCTTGGGGCTAAGCATCGACTGGAGCCGCGAGTTTGCGACCTGCGATCCCGAATATTACGGCCAGCAGCAGGCCATGTTCATCGACATGATGGAAAAGGGCTTGGTCTACCGCAAGAACGCCGTGGTGAACTGGGACCCGGTCGACATGACCGTTCTGGCGAATGAACAGGTGATCGACGGGCGCGGCTGGCGGTCGAACGCGCTGGTGGAACGGCGCGAGCTGACCCAGTGGTTCTTCAAGATTTCCGAATATTCCGGCGAATTGCTGGCGGCGCTGGACGGGTTGAAGGACTGGCCGGAAAAGGTGCGGCTGATGCAGGCCAACTGGATCGGCAAATCGCGCGGCTTGCAGTTTGCCTTCGATACGGTGGGCGCGCCCGCCGGATTCGCGCAGATCGAAGTCTATACCACCCGCCCCGACACGCTTCTGGGCGCCTCCTTTGCCGCGATCAGCCCCGATCACCCGCTTGCAAAATCGCTTGAGGCCACCAACCCCGAGATTGCCGCCTTTGTCGCCGAATGTCGTCGTGGCGGCACATCAGCCGAGGCGCTGGAAACCGCCGAGAAGAAGGGCATGGATACCGGCATCCGCGTGGCGCATCCCTTTGATCCGGCGTGGGAACTGCCCGTCTATATCGCCAACTTCATCCTGATGGATTACGGCACCGGCGCGATTTTCGGCTGCCCGGCCCATGACGCCCGCGACTTCGAATTTGCGACGAAATACGCCCTGCCGATCAAGCCGGTTTTCGTGGCCGAAGGGGCCGAGGAAACGGCCTTGGCCGAGGCCTTCGTGCCGCTGAAGTCCGAGAAAGTCCGCTATGTGCGCGGTTTCGCCGGTTCCGATCTGCAAACCGGCGATGAGGCCGTGAACGCCGCCATCGCCCATTGCGAATCCAAGGGCATCGGCAAAGGTGTCACCAACTACCGCCTGCGCGACTGGGGCGTATCGCGCCAACGCTATTGGGGCTGCCCGATTCCGGTGATCCATTGCGCCGCCTGCGGTGTCGTGGCCGAAAAGAAAGAGAACCTGCCGGTCAAGCTGCCCGATGACGTCACCTTCGACATTCCCGGCAACCCGCTGAACCGCCATCCGACATGGGCCGCCACCATCTGCCCGAATTGCGGGGCCGCCGCGCGGCGCGAAACCGACACGATGGATACCTTCGTCGATTCGTCGTGGTATTATGCCCGCTTCACCAGCCCGCACGCCGCCACGCCCACCGTGGCCGAGGATGCCGATTACTGGATGAACGTCGATCAATATATCGGCGGCATCGAACACGCGATTCTCCACCTCCTGTATTCCCGCTTCTTCGCCCGCGCCATGCACGCCACGGGTCATTTGCCCGCCAAGGCCATCGAACCATTCAACGCTCTGTTCACGCAAGGCATGGTCACGCACGAGATTTACACTTCGATGGAGGGTGTTCCTCGCAGGGACGCAAATGGTGAGGTCGTGACAGACCAAATGGTCAGGCAGGTCTACCATCTTCCCGAGGAAGTAGAGGGATTGTTGCCCGGTAAAGAACCGCGCACATTCCTGACGTCCGAAGTTGAGGCCTATTTAGCTGCGAATCCAACGGCTGAAAGAACTGACGCATACACTTTCTTGGCACAAAATGGCCGCAGGGTTTACATTACCCCCTCCGCCAAGATGTCCAAATCCAAGAAGAACGTCGTCGACCCGATGAACATCATCTCGGCCTTTGGTGCCGATACCGCACGCTGGTTCGTGATGTCGGACAGCCCGCCCGAGCGCGATGTGGAATGGACCGCCAGCGGCGCCGAGGCCACCTTCAAGCACCTCTCCCGCGTCTGGGCGCTGTGTTCGCGCATCGGCGAGATGCCTGCGGATCACAAGGGTGAAGGCGACGACGCCCTGCGCCGCGCCACGGCCAAAGCGGTGCATGAGGTGACCCAAGGCATCGAGGGTTTCGCCTTCAACAAGGCCATCGCCACGCTTTACGGCTTTACCAACACGCTGGCCAAGGCCAATGCCTCGACGCCCGCGATGAAAGAGGCGATCCGCACCTTGGCGCAGCTTATGTCGCCGATGACGCCGCATATCGCGGAATCGATCTGGACCTATCAGGGCGGCACAGGCATCTGCGCCCAAGCCCCCTGGCCCAAGGCCGATCCTGCCCTTCTGGTCGATGATACCGTGATCCTGCCGATCCAGATCAACGGCAAGCGGCGGGCGGAAATCAGCGTAGCCGCAGATATGCCTGCTGCCGAGGTTGAAAAGATTGCGCTGGCGAACGAGGATGTGATCAAGTTCCTTGCCGGACAACCGGTGAAGAAACTCATCGTTGTTCCGGGGCGCATCATCAATGTCGTCGTATAACCGCCGCTTTTTCCTGGGATTGCCGCTGGCCGTGATGGCCTGCGGCTTTGCCCCCGCCTATGGGCCAAACGGCCCCGCCAAAGGCTTGCGCGGCGCGATCCGCGTGGCTGATCCGGGCGACAAGGCGGGGTTTGATCTGGTCAAACGGCTGGAAGAACGGCTTGGGCCAGCGCAGGCCGACCGCTTTGATCTGACCTACACGATCAGCACCGATGCGGTGGGCGTCGGCATCACCCCCGATAACGCCATCACCCGCTATAATCTGAACGGCGCAATCGACTGGACCCTGACCGACCGCACCACCGCCACCCGCGTCACCGGTGGCCGCGTCGAAAGCTTTACCAGTTGGTCCGCCACCGGATCGACCGTTGCGGGCCTGACCGCCGAAGAAGATGCCCGCCTGCGCCTGATGCGAATCCTTGCCGATCAGATTGTGGCGCGGCTGCTGGCAACCTCGGGCGACTGGTTGAAATGAAACTGGCAGGGGCCGAGGCCAGCCGGTTTCTGGCCAAACCCGATCCCACCCGCGCAGGCCTGCTGATTTTCGGGGCCGATACCATGCGCGTCGCCCTGAAACGCCAAGAGGCGATTCTGGCGCTGATCGGCCCGCAGGGCGAATCCGAGATGCGGCTGGCCCGCATCCAAGCCGCCGACCTGCGAAAAGACGCGGCCCTGTTGTCCGATGCCACCCGCGCGGTGGGCTTTTTCCCCGGCCCGCGCGTGGCCTTTGTCGAGGACGCCACCGACGGACTGACCGGCACGCTTGAATCCGCGCTGAAAGACTGGCGCGCGGGGGACGCGCAGATCGTGGTGACAGCCGGAAACCTGACTGCCAAATCTGCCCTGAAAACCCTTTTCGAAAAGCACCTGAACGCCACCAGCATCGGCCTTTACGACGATCCGCCCAGCCGCGAGGAAATCGAATCCGCGCTGGCCAAGGCTGGCCTGACGCGGATCGAGCCCGCCGCCATGGCCGATCTGACCAGCCTTGCCCGCGATCTCGATCCCGGCGATTTCCGGCAAATGCTGGATAAGATTGCGCTTTACAAATACCAAGACCCCTCCCCCCTGACGCCGACCGAAATCGCCGCCCTCGCCCCCGCCACCATCGAGGCCGAGGTGGATGATCTGCTGGCCGCTGTCGCGGATCAGCGCCACGCCGTGATCGGCCCGCTGATGCGCCGCCTTGAAGGTCAGGGCGTGCTGCCCGTCACCCTGTGCATCGGCGCGCTGCGGCATTTCCGGTCGTTGCATGTCGCCGCCTCTGATCCCGGCGGCGTGTCGAACGGCATCATGAAAGCCCGCATTTTCGGCCCCCGCCGCGACGCCATGCAGCGTCAGGCCCAGACTTGGGGGATGCGAAAGCTTGAGGATGCACTGGCGCTTCTGGTGGAAACCGACCTGTCGCTGCGATCTACCTCGCGCGCGCCCGCCATGGCGGTGATGGAGCGCGCGCTGATCCGCCTTGCAATGATGCGCCGCTAGTCCGGCCTGACAGCTTGACTCTGCCCCACCCCCGCGCGAACCCTGCATCACCACAGCGGAGCGTTGCATGGCCAAGACCCTTTCCCCCATCGAATCCTTCCTTGCCCCCCTGGCCAGGCTTGCAGCCAAACACCCCGACATCGAGGGCGAGGTGATCTGGGCCAACGGCGCGGATTGGGATGCCCAAGACGACGATGCCGAAATGCTCGACGCCGAAGAAATCGCCTTTTATGCCGAGGGTTTGCTGGCCGAGGGCTTCCATCTGCACTGGCAGGTTCTGGCCGAGTCTGCGGCTCCGAAAGATCCAGTTCACGCCCGCCTGTTCTTCTGGCAGGGCGGTGGTGCCGACCAGCCGAAACCCGAAGCACCCGCCCCCGAAGGCGGCCTAACCCTTGTGGCATCCGGCACATGGACTGGCTGACGCAGGCCTTGCGCGGCTTTGGCCCCACCATCCCGCGCCCCACCGCGACCGAAGCCCTGCGCGCCGCCCTTGGCGCAGGGATCGGCCTGTTTCTGACCGGAATCCTGCTCTATCTCATCACGCCAACACCGTCACTGCTGAATGCGCCCCTGCTGATCGCCCCCTTCGCGGCCTCGGCCGTGCTGGTTTTTGCCGTGCCGAACAGCCCGCTGGCACAGCCTTGGGCGGTGATCGTCGGCAATTCGACCGCCGCCCTGATCGGGCTGCTGGCCGCGCGCGCGCTTCCCTATGCCCTGCCCGCCGCCGCCGTGGCCGTGCTGCTGACCCTGCTGACCACGGCCGCCCTCCGCGCAACGCATCCCCCCGCAGGGGCCGCCGCGATGGCCTCTGTGCTGGCCTATCACCCCGACGCGCCCACGCCTCTGATCTTTGTGCTGCATCCCGTGCTGACCGGATCGGCGCTGCTTGTGTTGACCGGCCTGTTGTGGAACCGCAGCACCGGACGCGCCTATCCGCTACGCCAGACGCCGCCCCCGCCGCATGGCACCAGCGATCACCGACCCGAGAGGCGCAGCACCCCCAGCGCCGAATCCCTCGGCATTGCCCTGCAGAATCTGCGTCTCGGTGCCAATATCGGGGTCGAAGACCTCTCCCGCCTGATCAGTGCCGCCGAGGCAGAAACCGTCGCACACCGGCTTGGCCAGACCACCGCCGAAGCCCTGATGTCGCAAGATCTGGTCACCGCCCTGCCTGACACGGCCTTGCCCGATCTGGTGAAAGCCTTCCGCGACCACCGCTTCAAATCGCTGCCGATCTGCGATGCAGACGGCCATTACGCGGGCTGCCTGACCATCGATGCCCTGATCGGCCTGTCAGATCCGGCCCTGACTGCCAGCGCTCTGGCCAATCCACTGATCCGAACCGCCCAGACCACCACTCCGGTGTCCGACCTGATCGACCTTCTGGCGGATGGCCACCAGCAAACCGTGCCAATTCTGCACGGCCCTCGGCTCGTTGGCCTTGTCACCCGCTCTGACCTGATCGCCCTTCTGATCCATCATCTCAGCACAAGCTGATCCAACCGAGGCCGCCATGATCTACGACCAACTCCACGCCGCCTGCGCCGCCCTTGGCACGCGCCTGTTCACCGTCACCGTGCAAGACCTGACACTGGACGTGGCCCGCCGCGCCTATACCTCGCATCCGATGGAATATCCGGTGTCCGGCACCAAACCGCTGACCCGCGACGGCTGGTATGACCACTGCATCACCGGCCAGCAAACCTTTGTCGCCAACACCACGCCCGAATTTGCGAAATACTTCTTCGACCATGCGCTGATCTCGTCACTCGGCCTCGGCTCCTGCATCAACATCCCGCTGGTCGAAAACGGGGCCGTGCTGGGCACCGTCAACCTGCTGGCCGAAGAACACCACTTCACCCCAGAAAAACTGGCCGCCTACGAAGCCCTCGTCGCCCAACACCACACAGCCCTTGCCGCCGAAATGGCCAAAGGCTGACCCGTTCCCCCGATCCTCTTCGTGAAAATATCCCACGGGGGAGCCTGCGTTTTCTGCAAGAAAACACAGGCGCGGGGGTGTGAAACCCCCGCCCTTTGCCACAAGACAGGCGCCACATGGCCTTCACCCTCCGCCAACTCCAATTCTTCATCGCCGCAGCCGAGGCCGGATCGGTCTCGGGCGCCGCCCGCGCGCTGTCCATCTCGCAGTCATCGGTCACCGAAGCCATCCGCGCGCTGGAAGATGATCTGGGCATCACCCTGTTCGACCGTCTCGCACGCGGCATCCAGATCACCCACAAAGGCTCGGCCTTCCTGCGCCATGCGCGGCAAATTCTGGCCGATGTCGCCACCGCCCGCACCGCCTTTCAGGAAGACGCCGCCCCCCTTCCGGGCAAGCTGTCGCTGGGTGTCACCAGCCTTGTCGCGGGCTATGTGCTGTCCGATATCCTGCAACGCTACCGCCGCGCCTTCCCGCAGATCGAATTGAACGTGATCGAGGACAACGGCGATTACCTGCAACACCTGCTGATCGGCGGCGAGTTGGACGTGGCCGTGCTGCTGACCTCATCCGTGCGCGACCGCATGGCGCTGAACGTCGAAACCCTGCTGGTTTCGCCCTACCGGCTGTGGCTGCCGCTCGGCCATCCCCTGTCGGATCAGGAAACAATCGCGCTGGACGATCTGGCAGGTCAACCCCTGATCCAGCTTATGGTGGACGAGATCGAGGAATCCACCCGCCGCCTGATGGAATCCCTTGCCGTCAAACCGCAGATCGCCTTCCGCACGCGGTCTGTCGAGGCCGTGCGGTCCTTGGTCGCCACCGGCGCAGGGTTGGCCATCCTGCCCAGCCTTGTCTATCGCCCGTGGAGCCTTGAAGGCGACCGCATCGGCATCCGCGATGTGTCTGGCGATCTGCCCTCGGTTCAGGTCGGCCTCGCATGGCGCCGCGGCGCCCCCCTCCCCCTTCCCGCGCTGAATTTCATCCGCGCCGCCCAAAGCATGGTGCCAACACGGTAGGTCGGGGTTCACCCCGACTCCCCCGCCAGATTGGATTTCATCCACGCGCCCATGCAAGGTGCCACCGCCACCCCTATCCATCGGAAAAACCGATACCACCCTTCCGCGTTTTGTTATTGCGAAACGCGCAGACAGGCCTACCCTTGCCGCATGACCGGGAATCCGGCGTGTCGCCTATGGCACATCCATTCACAGGGAGACGTTCACAATGACATCGATAAAGATTATTGGCTCCACCGCCCTTGCGCTTCTGACGGGCCTCAGTCCCGCCCTCGCCCAGATGACCGCCGTGGGCGACGGCGAAGGCCAGTTGAACATCGTCGCATGGGCCGGCTACATTGAGCGCGGCGAAACCGACAAAGCCTTTGACTGGGTGACCAAATTCGAGGCCGCCTCGGGCTGCAAGGTCAACGTGAAAACCGCCAACACCTCCGACGAGATGGTGGCGCTGATGAACGAAGGCGGCTTTGACCTTGTGACGGCCTCGGGCGACGCATCCTTGCGCCTGATCGCAGGCAAGCGCGTGCAACCCGTCAACACCGATCTGATCCCGTCATGGTCCAAGGTCGATCCCCGCCTGCAAAACGCAAGCTGGCACACCGTCGATGGCGTCCACTACGGCACCCCCTATCTGTGGGGACCGAACGTGCTGATGTATAACACCGAGGTTTTCAAGGAACCGCCGACCTCGTGGAACGTCGTGTTCGAGAAAATGGACCTGCCCGACGGCAAGTCGAACGAAGGCCGCGTGCAGGCCTATGATGGCCCGATCCATATCGCCGACGCCGCGCAATACCTGATGTTCCACAAGCCCGAACTGAAGATCACCTCGCCCTACGAGCTGAACGAAGAACAATACGCCGCCGCCCTTGACCTGCTGCGCGGCCAGCGCGCGCTTGTGGGCCGCTACTGGCACGACGCTTTCATCCAGATGGATGATTTCAAGAACGAAGGCGTCGTGGCATCGGGATCGTGGCCGTTCCAAGTGGGCCTGCTAAAATCCGAAGGCCTGCCGATCGGCTCGGTGATTCCGCAAGAAGGCGCGACGGGCTGGGCCGATACCACCATGCTGCACGTTGATGCCGCCAACCCGAACTGCGCCTACAAGTGGATGGAACACACCCTGTCGTCCAACCTGCAATCCGACCTGTCGGTGTGGTTCGGCGGCAACCCGGTTGTGCCTGCCGCCTGCACCGATGGCTCGGGCATGCAAACCGCCGAAGGCTGCACAGCCAACGGTCTGGATGATTTCGAGAAAATCCGCTTCTGGACCACCCCCGTCGCCAATTGCAGCCAAGGCGAAGGTGCCTGCGTGCCCTATTATCGCTGGGTGTCCGACTATATCGGCGTGATCGGCGGCCGCTGATCCGATCCCCAAGGGTGCGTGGAAACCACGCACCCTACCCCCCTCCGGCACGGGCCTGCGCCCGCGTCCTGTTCCTTCCGCACTCGCGGTCAAAGGCCCATTTCCCATGTCCATCGCTGTAGAATTCCGCGCCGTCTCGCGCCATTTCGGCCCCGCCTCTGCCCCCGTGCGGGCCGTGGATGCGGTCGATCTGACCATCGCCGAGGGCGCGTTCTTTGCCATGCTTGGCCCGTCGGGTTCCGGCAAGACCACCTGCCTGCGCCTGATCTCCGGCTTTGAATCCCCCACCGCGGGCGAGATCTGCATCTTTGGCGAAAACGTGTCCAACACCCCGCCACACCTTCGCAACGTCAACACCGTGTTTCAGGACTACGCCCTGTTCCCCCACATGAACGTGCGCGACAACGTGGCTTATGGGCTGATGGTCAAAGGCATGCCCCGCAGCCAGCGCTATGCCAAGGCCGAGGAAATGCTGGCCCTCGTCCACCTTGACGCCTACGGCAGCCGCAAACCGGCGCAACTGTCGGGTGGCCAGCGCCAGCGCGTCGCCCTTGCCCGCGCCTTGGTCAACGAACCCCGCGTGCTGCTGCTGGACGAACCCTTGGGCGCACTTGACCTGAAACTGCGCGAAGCGATGCAGGACGAGTTGAAATCCCTGCAACAGCGCCTTGGCATCACCTTCGTCTTCGTCACCCATGACCAGCACGAAGCCCTGTCGATGGCCGACAGCCTTGCCGTGTTCAACGAAGGCAAGATTGCCCAGATCGGCACGCCAGCCGAGATTTACAACCACCCCAAATCGCGCTTCGTCGCCGATTTCGTAGGCTCCTCCAACGTCTTGCCCCCCGCCCTGACAAAACAGCTTGGCGGCCCCGAAAAATGGGCCTCGCTCCGCCCCGAATCCCTGCGCCTTGATGCGACCGGCCCGCTGCGCGGCACGGTCACCGCGATCCGCTACCTTGGCGCGGGCCATCGCATCACGCTTACCACCCACGGCACCGACATCGCCGCGATCCTGCCCGCAGGCCACCCCCTGCCCGAAACCGGCAGCACCATCGCCCTGGGGTTTGACGCAACGGCCCTTCACATCATGGATCAAGCGTGATGCCCGCCTTTGAACGCCTTTATCGCGGGAAAAACCGGAGCCTCCGGCGGGGATATTTATGCAAAGAGGATGGAACCGGCGTTTCATCTTGGCAAAAATGCTCCCGCCGGAGGCCCCAACGCCCCCCCAACGCGCAGCGCCTGTCGCCAAGGGTAGGGTGCGTGATCTTCACGCACCTTCGCCAAGGGGCCGCCGCATGACCGCGATCCTGCCCGCAAAATCCGTGGCCGACCGGCTGACCACCCTGTTCTGGCGCAAGCCGAAGCTGCTGCTGATCCTGCTGATCACTCCGCCGCTGCTGTGGCTGGGCGTGGTCTATCTGGGATCGCTTGCCGCGCTTCTGATGCAGTCGTTCTATTCGATTGACGAGTTTTCCGGCATGGTGATCCCCGAATTCACCCTGAAAACCTATGCCGAACTGCTGCGTCCGCAGAATTACGACGTGATCTTCCGCACCCTGCTAATGTCTGCCGCCGTGACGCTGGGCTGTGCGATCCTTGGCTTTCCCATCGCCTATTACGCCGCCCGTTTTGCCCGTGGCCGCTGGAAGGCGGTGTTCTATCTGGGCATCATGCTACCGCTCTGGTCGTCCTATCTGGTCAAGGTCTATGCGTGGAAGCTGATCCTTGCCAAAGAGGGCATCATCACATGGGCCGCCGAGGCCACCCATACCAGCGGCATCCTGAACGCGATCCTGTCGCTCCCCGGCATCGGTGGCGGGTCTTTGTCCACCAGCTATATCGGGATGTTTCTGGTCTTCGTCTATGTCTGGCTGCCCTATATGATCCTGCCGATGCAGGCCTCACTTGAGCGGGTGCCAACTTCGATGCTCGAGGCGTCAGCCGATCTTGGCGCCACCCGCGCGCAGACCTTCCGCACCGTGATCCTGCCGCTGGCCTTGCCGGGGGTGATCGCGGGGTCGATCTTTACCTTTTCGCTGACCATGGGCGATTACATCATCCCGCAGATCGTCGGCAATTCGGCCAATTTCATCGGCATGGCGGTGTATCAGTTGCAAGGCACCGCCGGAAACATCCCGCTGGCGGCGGCCTTTGCGGTGATCCCGATCCTGATCATGCTGGTCTATCTGTGGATCGCCAAACGCATGGGGGCTTTCGATGCACTCTGATCGCGCCTCATGGGCCTTGCGGCTGGCGGCCATCGGCGGGCTGTTGTTCCTGCATCTGCCGATCCTGCTGATCTTCCTGTACGCCTTCACCACCGAGGAACGCACCTACGCCTTCCCGCCCCCCGGCCTGACGACCGAGTGGTTCGCTGCCGCGTGGAATCGCCCCGATATCTGGGAGGCGCTGTCCCTGTCGCTGAAAGTCGCCACCGTGGCAACGGCGCTGGCGATGGTGCTGGGAACGCTGGTTTCGGCAGCGATGGCGCGGGCGACCTTCTTTGGCCGCGACCAGATCAGCCTGCTGATCATCCTGCCCATCGCCCTGCCGGGTGTCATCACCGGCATGTCGCTGCGCTCGGCCTTCGGCATCATGGACATTCCGTTTTCCACCCTGACCATCATCCTTGGCCATGCCACCTTTTGCATCGTCATCGTCTACAACAACGCCGTTGCCCGCTTTCGCCGCCTGTCCGGCGGTGTGCTGGAGGCCTCTGCCGACCTTGGCGCGAATGCGTTTCAGACCTTCTGGCACATCCTTCTGCCCAACCTTGGCACCGCCCTTCTGGCAGGCGGCATGCTGGCCTTTGCGCTGTCCTTCGACGAGGTGATCGTGACCACCTTCACCGCAGGCCAGCAGGCCACCCTGCCGATCTGGATGCTGGAAGAACTGATCCGCCCGCGCCAGCGCCCTGTCACCAATGTGGTAGCGCTGATCGTCTTCGCCGCCACCTTCCTTCCCATTCTTCTGGCCTATTATCTGACCCGCAACGGGTCGGAAACCGCAGGCTCTGGCAAATGAGGCCCCCCATGACAATTCAAACCAAACTGCTGATCGGCAATGCTTTCGAGGCTGGCACCGAAACCGCCGAACCCATCCTGAACCCGCGCACAGGCGCGCTTATTCTGGACATCCCCGAGGCGTCGCAATCCCAGATCGACCGCGCCGTCGCCGCCGCCCGTCGCGCCTTTGCCGGATGGTCCCGCACCACCCCATCCGAGCGCAGCGCCGCCCTGCTCCGCATCGCCGACCGGATCGAATCCGAGGCCGATGCCTTTGCAGCACTTGAGGCGCTGAACTGCGGCAAGCCGATCAACGCCGCGCGCGGCGACGAGATTCCGGCGATTGTCGATTGCTTCCGCTTCTTTGCAGGCGCGGTGCGCTGCCAGCACGGCGCGATTGCGGGCGAATATATGGCGGGCCACACATCGATGATCCGCCGCGATCCGGTTGGCGTGATCGCCAGCATCGCGCCGTGGAATTATCCCGCCATGATGATGGCGTGGAAACTGGCCCCCGCCATCGGCGGCGGCAATACCGTGGTGTTCAAACCCTCCGAGCAAACCCCGCTGACCGCACTGAAGATGGCGCAAATTCTTGCCGATGAATTGCCCGAGGGCGTGGTCTCGGTGATCACAGGGCGCGGGCAGACGGTGGGCAGCTATCTGATCAACCATCCGGGCGTGGATATGATCAGCCTGACGGGCGATGTGGCAACCGGCAAGAAGATGCTGGACGCCGCCGCGAAAACCGTGAAACGCACGCATCTGGAGCTTGGCGGCAAAGCGCCGGTGCTGGTGTTCGACGATGCCGATATCGGCGCGGTCGTCGATGGCTTGCGCGCCTTTGGCTACTACAACGCGGGGCAAGACTGCACCGCCGCCTGCCGCATCTACGCCCAGCGCAAGGTCTACGACAACCTTGTGGCCGACCTTTCCGCCGCCGTGTCCACCATCCAGCTTGGCAATGCCGACGATGCCAGCAACGAGATCGGCCCGCTGATTTCCCTGCGCCAACGTGACCGCGTGGCCTCCTTCGTCAATCGCGCCCGCGAATTGCCGCATGTGGAAATCACCACCGGCGGCGAGGTGATGCAGGACGGCTTCTATTACCGCCCCACCGTGATCGCAGGCGCGCAGCAATCGGATGAAATCGTGCGGCGCGAAGTCTTCGGCCCCGTGGTGTCCATCACCCCCTTCGATGATGCCGATCAGGCCGTAACTTGGGCGAACGACAGCGATTACGGGCTGGCAAGCTCAGTCTGGACCCGCGACGTCGGCCGCGCCATGTCCACCGCCGCCAGCCTGCGTTACGGCTGCACATGGGTGAACACCCATTTCATGCTGGTGAACGAAATGCCCCATGGCGGCCTGAAACAGTCCGGCTATGGCAAAGACCTGTCCGCCTACGCGCTGGAAGATTACACCGTAGTGCGGCATGTGATGATCAAGCACTGACAGGAAAGGTGCGTGACAAGCACGCACCCTACCCTTGGCCCCGCTGCCTTGCCCAGATACTCAGACTCTCGGCTTTGCGCGACCTGCGGATGCCTCCGGCGGGAGTATTTGGGCCAAAGTGAATGGGCTTTCATCTTGGCCCAAATACTCCCGCCGGAGGCTCCGTTACCCGCACCCTATCCTGCGCTTTGACGCAAGGTGTAGGGTGCGTGATCCTCACGCACCTTTGGTCGGCCCATGACGGGCGCGCGTATTTCGGGTCAGGTTAGCTGCGCCGCCGCGCGACCTGCCCAGCGGCCTGTCGACCAGCAGGCGGTCAGCAGATAGCCGCCGGTCGGGGCCTCCCAATCCAGCATTTCGCCGCAAACAAAGACGTTCGGCACGGCGCGCAGTTCCAGATCATCGGTGACTGCGGCGCGGGCCACGCCACCTGCGGTCGAAATCGCCTCGTCAATCGGGCGGGGACCGGCAAGGCGAACTGGCAGGGACTTCACTGCCTGCGCGGGGTCCAAGCTGCGGCCAAACTCCAGAACCAGCGCCACGGCGGCGGGCGAAAGCCCCAGCTTTCGCAAGCGGTTGACAAGGCTTTCCCCTGTCCGCATCCGCGCCAGACGTGCGGCCACCTCCTCCGCTGCCACATCCGCCATCAGATCCAGCCGCAGCGCAGCACCTTCGCGCAGATCGCGCGACACGGTATAAACGCCGCCACCTTCGATCCCACGCGCCGAGATCACAAACTCGCCCCGCTCGCGCCGATCCCCGACGATCAGGGCAGCGCCCTTGATCGCCTGACCGAAATGCTTGGCCATATGCGGCGACCATTCGACCGCAAAGCCCATATTGGCAGGCTTGAACGGGGTGATCTGCACACCCTTTTCCGCCAGAACCGGCACCCATGCTGCATCCGACCCCAGCCGCGCCCAGCTTGCACCGCCCAAGGCCAGCACCGTCACGCGCGGTTGCAGAACCTGCGCACCCTCGGGCGTGTCGAACCGCAGCGCGTCACCCTCAAAGCCTGTCCAGCGCCAGCGGGTCCGCAATTCCACCCCCATGGACTCCAACCGCCGCAACCATGCCCGCAGCAGCGGCGAAGCCTTCATGCTGCGCGGGAACACCCGTCCCGTGCTGCCGGTGAACACCTCTTGCCCCAAGGCACGCGCCCAGATCACGACCTCACGCGGGCCAAACTCGGACAGCATCGGGCGCAACCAGTCGGCGTCGAACTCTTCGAGGAAGGTCGAGAATTCCTCGTCCTTGGTGATGTTCAGCCCCGATTTTCCTGCCATCAGAAACTTGCGCGCGGGGCTGGATTTGGCCTCGCAGACCAGCACTTTGCGGCCTGCGCGGGCCAATTCCTCGGCTGCCATCAGCCCTGCCGGTCCGGTCCCGATTACCACTGCGTCAAACATGCATCGCCCCTTTGATTGCCACACCCGATGCGGATGGGGCATTTATGTCTTGGCTTTCAGCGCAGACAGCACCGGAAAGCCCCGCCTGCGACCTGCCGAAAACATTCCTGTTGCCGGTCGATCCGCCACGCCTACCTTAGCCAGCATCCCTGTGACAAAGAACAGCCCGCAGAACAAGCATGACCGAAACGCCCACCTGCCCTTTGTGCCTGCGCCCGATCCCCGAAGGCGTGCCGCAAAGCCTGCACCATCTGGTGCCAAAGCTGAAAGGCGGCAAGGGCGGGGCGACCGTCTTGCTGCACCACATCTGCCACAAGGAAATCCATGCACGGTTTTCGGAATCCGAACTGGCACGGCTTTACAACACGCCCGAAGCCCTGCGCTCCGCCGATCAGATGCATGGCTTTCTGGCATGGATTGCCAAGCGCCCGCCCGAATTTCTAAGCCGTGTGCCGAAAAAGCGTTAGCCTGCGATCATCCGCTTGATCGCCCCTGCATGGCCCGCTTTGGCGGCCATCGCATCCGCCGCCAAACCCCGCGCCGCTTCCAGCAATGCCTCGGGCGCGACCATACGGTCCACGAGACCCCAAGCCAGCGCCTCATCCGCCTCGACCTTTGCGCCCGCCATCAGGATCATCTTGGCCCGCGACGGGCCGACCAAAGCCACCAGCCGCGCCGGATCGGCGGGTTGCGGCAGATAGCCCAGCTTCATCACGGGGTAAAAGAACTTGGCCGAAGGCACTGCCAGCCGCAGATCGCAGGCCAGCACCATGCCCATCGCCCCCCCTGCCAGCGTGCCATTCAGGGCTGCAATTGTCAGGCAGGGCAGCCCCGCGATCCGGTTTGACAACCGGTCCCAGACCGGATCGGTGGCAAGCCCCGCCCGCGCCTCGTCCAGATCGGCGCCCGCGCTGAACACCTTGCCTTCACCGGTCAGGATAACTGCCGCCGCGCGCGTCGCGGCCACTGCCGAGTCAAGATCTTCCAGCATCGCGCGCGTCAGAGAATTGGCCTTTTCCGGTCGCCGCAGCGTCAGCACCAACACCCCATCCCGATCTTCGATTCCGATCATGCGATCAACCCCGCTGCACGGCGCACGCCCTCATCCCGCAAGGACACTTCCTTGCCCAGCCAGTCATCGCCCCCCGCCCCGCACATCCACAACAGGCAGCGCGCGGGCCATTCCGCCGGAATATGCACCGCGAAATCAAGCTGGCTGACAGGGTTCACCCCGCTTGCCCTGATCTTCACCTGCATCTCGGTCGCCACCGTTCCGGGCGACAACCCCATGATCCGCAGGCCATTTCCGCCCTCTTCCAGATGCGCCGGGCGGGTCAGCATCGCCGCCCCCGCCTTGGCCGAGCAATAGGCGCTCCACCCTTCCAGCGGGTTATGCGCGGCCCCCGACGAAATGGTGATCACCGTGCCGCCGCCCTGCGCCTTCATCACCGGCAAGACCGCCCGCATGCCGTGGAAAACGCCGGTCAGATTGACCTGCACCGCCTGCGCCCATTGTGCGGGATCGGCCTCCGCCAGCCGCGCGATCGGCTCGATCATGCCGGCATTGCCGATCCACACATCAAGCCGCCCAAAGCGCGCCATGATCGCCGCCACCGCCGCCTGCACGGAACCCCAATCGGATACATCACAGACCACAGCCAAGGCATCCGGCCCGATCTCGGCCACCAGCGCGTCAATCTCGGCCCGACTGCGCGCCAAAAGCGCAACTTTTGCCCCCGCCTGCGCGAAAATCCGGCCCGCAGCAGCGCCGATCCCGCGGCTTGCTCCGGTGATGGCAACGACTTTACCTTGCATCTTGCGGCCCCTTTCCGATCCGTGACAAATCCTGTTATCCTATCCGTCTTACCAACGGAATCCCTTGACCATAACCCTGCCCGGTCCGATGCTTGCGCGGGTATTTTTCTTCAGGAAGGCCATATTATGAAACACTGGAACCTGGCAGGCAGCACTGCCGTTATTGCCCTTATGTCCGGCTCGGCCGCATTTGCCGATGTGACGCCTGAAGATGTCTGGCAAAATTGGCAAGACACCGCGACTGCCTATGGTCAGACGATCACCGCCACCTCTGCTGAACGCGACGGCGACACGCTGGTTGTTTCTGGCGTCAAGATCGGGGCCAACAAGGATGGCGTCGTCGTGGATGGCACGATTGACGAAATCAACCTGACCGACAACGGCGATGGCACGGTGGAAATCACCGTCTCCGACAGCTATCCGATCAAGATCCACACCCCCGCCAGCGAGGGGGCCGAGGCTGCCGATCTGACCATCAACATCTCGCAGCCCGGCCTTGTGATTCAGGCCAGTGGCACCGCCGAGGCCACCGCCTATACCTTCGAAGGCCCGTCCTTTGGCCTCAAGCTTGAGGCGATCAACGGCGTCGCGGCGGGTGCGGTTGACGCCACCGTCGAAGCCACGCTGACCGGCGTTTCGGGCGCCTATACCGTTGAGGGTTCTGGCGAAGACGCGAAAACCCTTACCTCGGAATTTGCGGCCCAAAGCCTTGCGCTGGCGATTGTCGGCAAAGATGCCGAGGATGGCACAGATGCGCGCGTGACAGCCACCGTGGCCGACATTGCAGGCACTTCGGGCGGCACCTTCCTTGGGGCCGAGGCGATGGCCGATCTGGCCGCCGCGCTGAAAGCCGGTTTTGCCACCGAGGCGAACATCACCTATGGCAAGGTTGCCTTTGATGTCGACGTGACCGAAGCCACCGGCCCGACCAAGATCGTCGGCGCAACCGAGGGCGGCAATTTCAACGTCGCCCTTGATGCCAACCGCCTGCTCTATGGCGCGGGCGGCAAGGGTGTCACGCTGACGATGTCCGCGCCCGACATTCCCTTCCCCGAGGTCAAACTCTCTTACGCCGAGGCCGCCTTCAACCTGCTGCTTCCGGTGGCAAAAACCGATGCGCCCGCCGATTTCGCCTTCCTGACCAAGATCGTCGATCTGTCGATTTCCGAAGAAATCTGGGGCATGATCGACCCGACCGCGATCTTCCCGCATGATCCGGCAACGCTGGTGATCGACACCACCGGCCAAGTCAAACTGACCACCGATCTGATGGACGAAGCCGCGATGGCCGCCCTTGGCGAAGCCCCTCCCGGCGAAATCCATGCGCTGAACCTGAACGCACTTCAGGCCAAGATCGCTGGTGCAGAGCTGACCGGCAACGGCGCGCTGACCTTTGACAACACCGACCTGACCACCTTCCAGGGCGTCCCCGCCCCGACGGGCAAGGTCGATCTGAAACTGGTCGGCGGCAATGCGCTGCTGGACAAGCTGGTGATGATGGGCCTGCTGACCGAAGACGACGCCAACGGCGCGCGCATGATGGTGTCGATGTTCGCCAATTCCGTGGCCGAGGATGAACTGACCTCGACGCTGGAATTCAAGGACAAGGGCTTCTTCGCCAACGGCATGCAACTGCAATAAGCCGGTCCGAACCGCATCAGGGCCGCCCCGCGCCGATGGGGCGGCCCTTTTTCTTTGCGGCCCTTGAAGTCGCTGCCGGAAAGCTTGATCTATTGCCCGAACGGCGCGCAATCGCGCCACGCAAAGGACCGCCATGACGCAACCGCTTGATCTGCTGACCACCGCCCTGCTGGACGCCGCCCGCAAAGCGGGGGCCGAGTCCGCCGATGCGCTGGCCGTGCGCGGGGCGTCGCAGTCGGTGCAACTGCGCGGTGGCAAGCTGGAACAGGCGGAACGCTCGGAATCGCTGGATATCGGTTTACGCGTGATGATGGGCGGGCGGCAGGCCTGTGTGTCGGCCTCGGATGCCTCGCCCGCCACGATTGCGCGGCTGGCCGAACGCGCCGTGGCGATGGCGCAAGAGGCCCCCGATGATCCCACCGTCGGCCTTGCCGATCCCGATCAGATCGCCCGCGCGTGGTCGCTTGATGCGTTCCAGTTGACCGACACGTCTGACGATCCCACCCCCGCCGCCCTGCAAGATGACGCCCGCGCCGCCGAAGCCGCCGCGATGGCCAGCGCAGGCATCGCCCAAGTCGAAACCGCCAGCAGCTTTGGCCGCCAGCAGATGCACCTTGCCGCCAGCAACGGCTTTTCCGGCGGCTATGCCCGCAGCTCGCGCTCGATTTCCGCCGTGGCCTTCACCGGCACCGGCACCGGGATGGAGCGGGACTGGGCAGGCGAAGGCCGGATCTGGCAGGCCGATCTGCCCAGCGCCGAAAGCATCGGTCAACTTGCCGCCGAACGCGCGCTGGCCCGCGCCGGATCGACGAAACCCAAAACCGGCACCTATCCGGTGCTGTTTGACGAACGCATCGCGTCGTCGCTGATCGGCCATCTGATCGCCGCCATCAACGGGGCCGCCATCGCGCGCGGCGCGTCGTGGCTGCGCGATGCGCTTGACCAACAGGTTCTGCCCGCGCATCTGTCAGTGATCGAAGACCCGCACCGCCCGCGCATTTCCGGCTCGCGCCCCTTCGACGGCGAAGGCCTGCCCACCGCCCGCCGTCTGATCGTGGACAACGGCATTCTCACCGGCTGGACGCTTGATCTTGGCACCGCGCGCAAGCTGGGGATGCAGTCCACCGCCAATGCCTCACGCGGGACATCCTCGCCGCCCTCGCCCTCAACCTCGAACATCGACCTGACCCAAGGCAGCGTCAGCCGCGCCGATCTGATCCGCGATATGGGAACGGGGCTGCTGGTCACCTCGATGATCGGGTCCACCATCAACCCCACCACGGGCGATTATTCGCGCGGGGCTTCGGGGTTCTGGGTGGAAAACGGCCAGATCCTGCATCCGGTGAACGAATGCACCATCGCGGGCAATCTGCGCGATATGTTGATGCGGATCATTCCGGCGAATGATGCAAAGGCGCATCTTTCGACTCGTGTGCCAAGCCTCTTGATCGAAGGGATGACCCTTGCCGGAGCGTGACCTTGCCCTGTTGATCGACGCAGCCCGTGCCGCTGGCGAAATCGCCCTGCGCTACTGGCAGAACGCGCCCGAAACATGGGACAAACACGACGCAAGCCCGGTGACCGAGGCTGATCTGGCCGTGAACGACATGCTGCAAGCACGGCTTTTGCAGGCCCGCCCTACCTATGGCTGGCTGTCCGAGGAAAGCGTGGACACCGACGCCAGACTTGATTCCGAACATGTGTTCATAATCGATCCGATTGATGGAACGCGCGCGTTTATCGCCGGCGAAACCCATTTTTCCCACTCGCTTGCCGTGGCGCGCAAGGGCAAGGTAACAGCGGCGGCAATCTACCTACCCGCGCTGGATTGCATGTATACCGCCACCGAAAACGGTCCTGCCGAGATGAACGGCCGGCCGATCCATACCGCGCACAGGGTCTTGGCAGATGGAGTCAACCTGCTGACGCCAAAGGTAAACCTTGAACCGGACTTCTGGAACGGCGATCCGCCGCAGGTGAAACGCAGCTTTCGCGCCTCGATCGCCTACCGGATGTGCCTTGTGGCCGATGGCAGCTTTGACGGCATCCTTTCCTTCCGCGATGCGTGGGAATGGGACATCGCTGCCGGTGCGCTGATTGCGGCGCGAGCGGGGGCCATGGTCAGCGACGGGCGCGGGCAGGCCATCGAATTCAACTCGCCCAAAGCGCGCGCGGCAGGGATTTTCGCGGCATCGCCCCCGCTGCATGCCGAACTTTCCGCCCGCTTCAAAGCATAAGGCCGCCCGAAGGCGGCCTTTGTGATCTTTTATTCGTATTGCCTCAGCGCTTGGGCTTCGGCGGCACAAAGCGCTTGGACGTATCCTTGGCATCGCCCTTCGGCGCAGCAGGCTTGGCAAAGGTTTTGCCTTCCGAAGCGTGGGATTTGAAGCCCGCCGCCCGTGCCGGTTTGCCATCAGCGCCCCCGCCATGCGATTTGAACCCTGCCGAACGCGGAGCAAAGGGCTTGCGATCCCCGTCTTCGCGCTTGGCATAGGGCTTGGCCCCTTCGGCACGCGGCGCATAAGGCTTGCGGTCACCATCCTCGCGCTTGGCATAGGGCTTGGCCCCTTCGGCGCGCGGCGCATAGGGCTTGCGGTCGCCATCTTCGCGCTTAGCGTAGGGCTTGGCCCCTTCGGCACGCGGCGCATAGGGCTTGCGGTCGCCATCCTCACGCTTGGCATAGGGCTTGGCCCCGTCACGCGGCGCGTAGGGTTTGGCCCCTTCGGCACGCGGCGCATAAGGCTTGCGGTCGCCACCTTCACGCGGGCTGTGCGATTTGTAGCCTTCGGCGCGCGGCGCGTAGGGCTTGCGATCACCGTCTTCGCGCTTGGTATAGGGCTTGCGCTCGGCCACGGCGCGGGGCTTGGGGGCCTCGGCGGGGGCTTCGGCATTGCCCAGCGGATTATAGGCCGGGCGCGCATCATCTTCGACCACGCGCGGCGGTTTCGGCACATAGGCAGGCTTTTCGGCCCGCTCATACACAGGCTTCTCTGCCCGCTCATAGGTCGGTTTCTCGGCGCGGTCATAGGATTTCTCGGCACGCGGCGCGCGCGCGGCAGGTGCCTTGCGCGGCGCACGTTCGGGACGGTCCATCGAAGGTTCGCCCTGAATCCGCTCCATCACGACGCCGTTTTCCAACTCAAGCTGGGCGCCAAACTTGCCCGCCAGACCTTCGGCAATCTGCACAAAGGTGGTGTCTTCCTGCACGCGGATCGCGCCGATCCCGTCTTTGGTGATCCCGCCCGCGTCACAGATTTTCGGCAACAACCAGCGCGCTTCGGCACGACCGGCACGGCCTACCGAAAGCTGATACCAGACCGAAGCGCCAAATTCGCCACGCTCACGCGGCGGGGCGGTATCGCGGGCCGGACCAACCTGATCCGACAACACTTCCGGCGCAGACCGGCCCGACCGCCACGACCGCACATAGGCGGCGGCGATCTGCTCCGGGCCAAAGCGCTCGATCAGCTTCATCGCCATGTCCATCTCGTCGGACAGGTCTTGCGCGAATACGGGGTTCTCGAAAATGCGGGTGTCGTCCTTGGCCTGCACGTCATCCGCAGACGGGGCAGCGCCCCATTCCGCCACAACCTTGGCCCCTTGCAGCAAACGCTGCGCCTTCTTGAATTCCGCCGGCACCACGATCAGCGCCGAAACGCCCTTGGCCCCCGCACGCCCCGTCCGGCCCGACCGGTGCAACAGCGTTTCCGAGTTTGACGGCAGATCGGCGTGAATCACCAGTTCCAGCCCCGGCAAGTCGATGCCACGCGCAGCAACGTCGGTGGCGATACACACATTCGCCCGCCCGTTCCGCAGCGCGGTCAGGGCGTTGGTGCGTTCCTGCTGGCTGAGTTCGCCCGACAACGCCACAACCTTGAACCCACGGTTGCCCATGCGCGCCATCAAATGATTGACGTTCACGCGGGTCTTGCAGAACACGATCGCCGTTTTCGCCTCGTAAAAACGCAGCGCATTGAAAATCGCATGTTCGCGGTCGCGCACGGCCACCGAGAGGGCGCGGTATTGGATGTCGACGTGCTGCTTGGCCTCGCCCTGTGCTGCAATCCGCAGCGCGTCGCGCTGGAAGTCCTCGGCCAGCTTGGCGATCTCTTTCGGCACGGTGGCCGAGAACATCAGCGTGCGGCGATCTTCGGGGGCTGCGGCAAGGATATATTCCAGATCCTCGCGGAACCCCAGATCCAGCATCTCGTCAGCTTCGTCCAGCACGGCGGCGCGCAGGCCCGACAGATCCAGCGAGCGGCGGTCGATATGGTCACGCAGACGGCCCGGCGTGCCGACAACGATATGCGCGCCACGGTCCAGCGCCCGCTTTTCGCTGCGGTAATCCATGCCGCCCACGCAGGTCGCAATCTGTGCGCCCGCTCCGGCGTAAAGCCATTCCAATTCCCGCGCGACCTGCAACGCCAATTCGCGCGTCGGTGCGATCACCAGAGCCAGCGGCGTATCTGCATACAGCAGCTTGTCCATGCCGCCCAGAATCTGGTCTGCAATCGCAATACCAAATGCCACCGTCTTGCCCGAACCGGTCTGCGCCGAGACCAGCAGATCGCGGCCCTGAGTTTCGGACTTCAGAACTGCTTCTTGCACCGCTGTCAGGGTTTCATAGCCCTTAGCCGCCAATGCCGCTGCCAGAGGCGCGGAGATACCTTTTTCGATCATGTCTTTTCCTGATGGGGGGCATCGCAGATGCGCCCGTGACGTACCATTTCAACGGCACCTCATTCCCCATCGCAGACCAGCCTCCCCGCCGTCTGCCCCGGAATCCTCGGGCCGATCTGCCGCCAATACAGGCAAAATCGCGCCCTGTATAGGGCCAGCTTCCGACAGACATCTGTCCAGCGCAGCCTTGCCCCGCGCGCAGTCCCCCGCTACCCTGTGCGGCAGTGCAGCAAATTGGACAGCCTCCCATGACCCAACGCCTTCACCTTGTCTTTGGTGGCGAACTTGTCAGCCCGCAAAAGAACGTCTTCAAAGATGTGGGCGCGATCCACATCGTCGGCATGTTCCCCGACTATGCCACCGCCTTTTCCGCATGGAAGGCCGAGGCCCAGCGCACCGTCGATAACGCCCATATGCGCTATTTCATCGCCCATATTCACCGCCTGCGCGAAGAATCGCAGGCCACCTCCCTGACCGAGGAGATGGGCGTCTGACAACGCCGCACCATGGCACTTTCTATTGGTCGCAGGCTCTATAACCTGACTGCCCGCCGGTCGGCGCAGGCAGAATATCTGCGACCCGCGCGCCCGCGCGGTCCCTTGGTCTGGCTGCATGCGCCAAGGGCCGAGGTGATCTGCGGTCTGGCAGAACTGGCGCAACGGCTGATCGTCGAAGATGGCGTGGCCGTGCTGATGACCTGTGACGAGACGCCGGACCGCAGCGTTGCAGGTGCGATATACCAGACGCCGCCCGCCGACCAATCCACGGAAATCGCTTCGTTTCTTGACTATTGGCGCCCTGATCTTCTGGTGATCTCCGAAGGCGAGGTGCGCCCGACCCTTCTGCACGAACTGGCCGACCGGCGGCTGCCCAGCCTGATCGCCGATGCCCGCGCGCCCTACCTTTTGCGCGGACGCGAGGGCTGGTATCCCGGCCTTCTGCGCGGGGCGCTGGCCTGCGTCGGCCGCGTTCTGGCGGTGGACGAAACCGCCGCGCGCGCCTTCCGCAAGGCCGGTGCGCCACGGGTCGAGGTGGTGGGCCGGATGGAAGAGCAAAGCGCCGCCCTGCCCTGTCAGGAACCCGAGCGCGCAGCCTTGGCGCGGCTTATGGCGACGCGACCGGTCTGGCTGGCCGCCGATATTCCCGAATCCGAAGAGGCCGCCGTGATCGCAGCCCACCGCGCCGCCCTTCGACTGGCGCATCGGCTGCTGCTGATTCTGGTGCCGGCCGATCCCGCCCGCGCGCCCCTGCTGGCGGCCCAGATGGAAGAGACCGAAGGCTGGACCGTGGCCCAACGCGGTCTGGAACAGGAACCCGACACCGAGACCGAGGTCTACCTACCCGATTCCTCGCTCGAATTCGGGCTGTGGTATCGCCTTGCGCCCGTGACCTTTCTGGGCGGCTCTCTCGCGGGGGATGGCTGCATCCGCAACCCGATGGAGCCTGCCGCCCTTGGTTCGGCCATCCTCTATGGCCCGCGCCCCGGCAGTTTCGGCGCTGCCTTTGGCCGTCTTGGCGCGGCCCGCGCCGCCCGCGCCGTAGCCTCGCACTACGATCTGGCCGAGGCGCTCAGCGATCTGCTGTCCCCCGACCGTGCCGCCCGTCTGGCGCAGGCGGCTTGGGGCGTGGCCTCGGACGGGGCCGAAGTGACAGACCGCGTGCTGGACATCATCCGCGCCACGATGGACGGGGACACCTGATACGGTGCTATGCTTCTGGCTTCCCGACACCTTTGGCCTTCGCGACCCCATCACCCGAACGCAACCGCCGCTACCCCGCTCCTTCCTTGCCCTAGCCTCAAAGCTGCCCACCCGATGCCGCAAGCCTACCCTGCCCCAAAGCCAATGCACCACACACACCCGCACCCTGACCCCACGCGCCTAGCCCCTGCATAAAAGGCACACCCCCGATGCGCCCCCCCGCTTTCTGGTCCAACCCTCCTGATGCCGCCGGTCTGGCCGCCACCCTTCTGGCCCCGCTTGGCTGGGCCTATGCCGCCGCAACCGCCCGCCGCCTGCGCGGGCAAGGCTACAAGGCCCGCGTGCCGGTGATCTGCATCGGTAACCTGAACGCAGGCGGAACCGGCAAGACCCCCACCGCCATCGCCCTGATCGAACGGCTGACCGCGCGCGGGCTGGTGGTGCATGTCGTCAGCCGGGGCCATGGCGGATCGGAAACAGGCCCGCTGCGGGTTGATCCCCTCCGCCACAGCGCGGCAAAGGTCGGGGATGAACCCCTGCTGCTGGCCGCCTTCACCCCCACCTTCATCGCCCGCGACCGCGCGGCAGGGGTAAAACTGGCCGAGGCAGCGGGCGCGCAGATCATCCTGCTGGACGACGGCTTTCAAAACCCGTCGGTGGTGAAAGACCTGTCGATCATCGTGGTCGATGCCGAAACCGGCTTTGGCAACGGGCGTTGCCTGCCCGCTGGCCCGCTGCGCGAACCCGTGGCCACGGGGCTGGCACGGGCAGATCTCGTGCTGTCCATCGGCCCCACCGCCGCCCAGACCGCCTTTGCCACCCGCTGGGGCGGCGCGATCAACCTGCCGCACCTGACCGGCCACCTTGCCCCGCTTGCCATGGGCATGGGCTGGCAGGGAGAGCGTGTGATCGCCTTTGCAGGCATCGGGCGGCCCGAAAAGTTCTTTGCCACCCTGCGCGCCGAAGGGGCGATCCTGCTGCGTGCCGAAGCGCTGTCGGATCACCAACCCCTGTCCGAAGCCCTGCTGAAACGGCTGGAGCTGGAGGCTTTCGCCACCAACGCCCAGCTTGTCACCACCGAAAAAGACGCCACACGCCTGCCGCCATCCTACCGCACCAAGGTCCTGACCCTGCCGGTGCGGCTGCAGGTGGATGACTGGTCGGCGCTGGATCAGGCAATCGCAGCCCTGACCTGAAAGGTGCGTGACAAGCACGCACCCTACCCTTTGGATTTCATCTTGGTCTAAATACTCCCGCCGGAGGCGTAGACCGCAAAGGCGGGGTGCCTCCGGCGGGGATATTTATCCAAAGGGGATCTGGGGAAGCGGCTGGGTTGCCCTATCCCAGCACCTCGTCCTGATGTTCGCCCAGTTTCGGCGCGGGGCGGTCAAGCGCCAGATCAGCGCCCGAGAAGGTCATGGGCGAGCGCACGCCCGCAATGCCATCGGGAGCGATCTGCAGCCCGCGCGCAATCACTTGCGGGTCGGCGAACACCTCGGCCAGCGTGTTGATCGGGCCGGCGGGGACGCCCTTGGATTCGCAGGCTGCCAGCAGATCGGCCTTGGACCAGCGCTTGGTTCCCTCGGTCAGGCGGCGTGTCAGTTCCACGCGATTGGCGATGCGGTCGGCGTTGGTGGCGTAATCCGCCGCCATTCCCATATCGTCCAACCCCAGTATCCCGCACAGCCGCTGGTATTGCGCGTCATTCCCCGTGGCCAGAATGATCCAGCCATCGGCGCAATCGAACACCGCATAGGGGGCCAGATTGGGATGCGCGTTGCCCATCAACCCCGGAGCCTTGCCCGACACCAGATAGTTCATCGCCTGATTGGCCATGATCGATGTCGCCACATCCAAAAGCGCCATGTCGATCTGTTGGCCCACCCCCGTGACGCCGCGCTGCACCAGTGCCGCCAGCACCGCCGTCGCCGCATAGACGCCGGTGAAGATATCCGTCACCGCCACGCCCACCTTTTGCGGCTGGCCATCAGGTTCGCCGGTCACGCTCATCAGTCCGGCCATGCCTTGAATGATGAAATCATAGCCCGCGCGGTGGGCATAAGGCCCGGTCTGGCCGAATCCGGTGATCGAGCAATAGATCAGCTTCGGGTTCACCGCCCGCAGCGAGGCATAGTCCAGCCCGTATTTGGCCAGCCCCCCCACCTTGAAATTCTCGATCACCACATCGGCGTCGGCGACCAGTTTCCGCACCACCTCCTGGCCTTCCGGCGTGCGGAAATCGCAGGTGATGCTGCGCTTGCCCCGGTTGGCGGCGTAGAAATAGGCCGCTGTCCTGTCGCCATCGCGCTCGACAAAGGGCGGCCCCCAGCGGCGGGTATCATCGCCTTCGGGCGCCTCCACCTTGATCACATCCGCGCCCAGATCGGCCAAAGTCTGGCCAGCCCAAGGGCCAGCCAGAATCCGCGCCAGTTCGATGACCTTCACACCTGCCAGCGGAGCCTGCATTACTTGGCAAGCTCGGCGTCAAGAACGGCCTTCATGTCCGCATAGGTCATGTTGGAATGTTTCACGCCGTTGATCATGAACGACGGTGTGCCTTCAATGCCATCGGCTTTGAAATTGGTCTCGAAATGCGCCACCAGCGCCTCGGCGGTGGCACCGTCCTTCATGCAGGCGTCCAGCGTGGCATCGTCCATGCCCGCCGTGCGCCCGATCTTTTTCAGGTTCTCCACCACCAGTGCCGGATCATCCGTGGCCGCCCATTCGGCTTGGGTGTCAAACAGGATGTCGGTGATCCCGAAATAGCGCAGCTCTCCGCCGCAGCGCGCCATCATCGCGGCCCACAGACCATAGCGGTCAAAGTAGACCTCGCGGTATTCAAAGCGGATCTTGCCGCTGTCGATGTATTCGGCCTTTAGCTGCGGCCAGACATCGGAATGGAAGTTCGCGCAATGCGGGCAGGTGAAGGATGCGTATTCCACCACCTTCACCTTTGCATCCACCGGACCCAGACCGAAATCCTGCACCTCAACCGCAGCCGTGGTTTCCTGTGCATTTGCCGCCATCGGGGCCAGTGCCGACATCCCCGGCGCGGTGCTGCCCGCGCCCCACAGGGCAAAGCCCCCGACAGCCGCCAGTGCCAGCGCCGCGATCCCCAGTTTCATAGCCATTGCTTCAGCCTTCCTTCGATTTCCGGCGAGTTAAAATGTTTTGCGCCAAGGCTTCAAGGGCCGCACGCAGCCCTTCATCCCTGATCGGGGCCGCTGTGCGCGCCGCCTCGGCCTGCAAGACCGGATCGGGGGCGGCGGGTCTGGCCGCAGCCGCAGGCAGGAATTGCGCCTGCCCCTCGGCAAAGCCCGTGGCCGCCGTCTGCGTCAGCGATATGCGCGCAATCGCGTTATAGCCGTAAACCGCGTTGACCCGTTCTTTCAGGCGCGGCAAGTCCATCTGCACCATCGGCGCATGCGCGGCCTGCACCAGCAGCGTCAAGGTGGCCCCCATGCCTTCGCGCCCGTAGCCCACCTTGACGGGGCGGGTGATCGCCGCCATCTGCTCGCCCGCGATCTCGGTCCAATGGGTCAGCAGGCGGGCCACCGCAAAGCCACGCGATTCGCCCGCAACGCGCACCTGATCTTTCAGCAGGCCCGATGCCGCCTCAAAGCCGCGAGTGCGACGCTGGGAACTGGGCATGGGGGCGGTTGCGCGGGCCATCTGGTCCTATTCCTGTTTGGCGCTATTCTATGCGCCAAGGCACGGGCGGGCCAGAGGCTTGGCACATGACGGGGAATAAACATTGCGTGACACGGACCTGAGTGCGGCCCTTCTGGCATGGTATGACGTGAACGCGCGCGCGATGCCGTGGCGGGTGCCGCCTGCCGCGCGCGCCGCAAGGGTGATGCCCGACCCCTACCGCGTCTGGATGTCCGAGGTGATGCTGCAACAGACCACCGTTGCCGCCGTGCGCGCCTATTTCCTGCGCTTTACCGAACGCTGGCCGGATGTGGCGGCGCTGGCTGCGGCGGCGGACGCCGATGTGATGGCCGAATGGGCGGGGCTTGGCTACTACGCCCGCGCGCGCAACCTGCTGGCCTGTGCGCGGGCCGTTGTGGCGGATCACGGCGGGCAGTTTCCTGCGACGCTGGACGGGTTACGCAGCCTGCCCGGCGTTGGCCCCTATACCGCTGCCGCCATAGCCTCGATTGCCTATGACGCACCCGAAACCGTGGTGGATGGCAATGTGGAACGGGTGATCGCGCGGGTGTTTGCGGTGGAAACCCCGCTGCCGACGGCGAAATCCGAACTGACCCGCCTTGCCGCCACCGTCACCCCGCAGACCCGCGCGGGGGATTATGCCCAAGCCGTGATGGACCTTGGCGCCACCATCTGCACGCCCCGCAGCCCCGCCTGCACGATCTGCCCGCTGCTGCACCTCTGCGCCGCGCGCCGAGCCGGCATCCAGGCCGACCTGCCGCGCAAACTGCCCAAACCGGAAAAGCCCACCCGCCACGGCACGGCTTGGGCCTTGCGTAATCCGGCGGGCGACTGGCTGCTGGAGCATCGCCCCGCGCGCGGCCTTCTGGGCGGGATGCTGGGCTTTCCCTCGACCGGTTGGGATGGCACCAGCGCCGAAGCCCCGCTGACCGCCGACTGGATCGATGCCGGAGCCATCACCCACACCTTCACCCATTTTCACCTGATCCTGCGGGTGCTGACCGCCACCACCACCGCCAACCCTGCGCGCGGAGCCTTCCACCCCGTCCGCCCCACCGACCTGCCGACCGTGATGCGAAAGGCCCATGCCCTTGCGTCACAGGTCAATCCACCGCGTTGAGACCCCACGCATTTGCGCTACACTGCCGAAAACCCGAAGGCGCGCCATGACCACCCTTGCCCCCGCTGATGTCAAACGCCTGCAAAACGCGCTGCCGTTCTGGCTTTCGCTGGGAACCATCCCCGTGGTCCTGATCGCCGCCCGCTTTGGCGGCTGGGCGCTGGCGCTGATGCCTGCCTACACATGGGGGCTTTACGCCATCCTTGACCTGCTGACCGGCCTGAACGAGGACAACGCCGATCCCGCCACCCCCGAGCAAGACCTGTTCTGGTATCGCCTGATCACCCTGATCTGGTTCCCGATCCAGATCACCCTGCTTGTCGGCCTGATCTGGTATGCCCCCCGCAGCACCCTGTCCACGCCCGAACAAATCGGCCTGTTCTGCGGCATGGGCATCATGTCCGGCAGCATCGGCATCGTCTATGCCCATGAACTTGCCCACCAGAAATCACGGCTGGAGCGCTGGCTGGGCGATCTGCTGCTGGCCTCGGTGCTGTATAGCCATTTCCGCTCGGAACATCTGCGGGTGCATCACCTTTATGTCGGCACCCCGCGCGATCCCGTGACCGCCCGCTATAACGAAGGCTTTCACCGCTATTTCCTCCGCGTCCTCTGGCATTGCCCGCAATCGGCATGGCGGGCCGAGGCTGCGATGCTGGCCCGTCGCGGCCTGCCCAGCTTGCACAGATCAAACCCGTTCTGGCGCTACGCCGCCCTGCAAACCGCAATGCTGGCGATGGCGCTGGCCCTTTCCGGCTGGCAAGGCCTTGCCCTGTTCTTGCTCCAAGCCGCCGTAGCGGTCTGGCAACTGGAACTGGTGAACTATGTCGAGCACTATGGCCTGACCCGCCGCCACCTTGGCAATGGCAAATACGAACACGTCCTGCCGCGCCATAGCTGGAACGCGGCGCATCGCGCGTCGAACTGGCTGCTGATCAACCTGCAACGCCATTCCGATCACCATTACAAACCCGACCGCCGCTTTCCCCTGCTGCAAACCTACCCCGCAACGGACGCCCCGCAACTGCCCTACGGCTATCCGGTGATGACCTTTGCCGCGATGATCCCGCCTGTGTGGAAGCGCATCATGAACCCCCGCGTGCGGGCGTGGCGGCGCGCCTATTACCCCGACATCGAGGATTGGAAGCCCTATAACAAAGGCAAAACCCCGATGCCCGCCGGTTCTCCCTGAAACCGCTTCCCCTTAAAGATGCGCCCAAGCGCGCAGCGCGGCCATCAGTGGCGCCATGAACCCCTCGGGCGGGTCCACTGGCCGCGGATCGCCAAAGCCTACCTGCGCCACCCGCGCCAGCAACGCCTTGTCCACCACGCCTTTCACATAGACAAATCCCGCCACCCGCTGACAGCCCAAAGCATCAGCATGATCGGCAAACCCTACATAGGGCGCGATCAGAATCGCCCCCGCCCGCGCCTGCGCTGCGATCCGCGCCTCAAGCGCGGCCATCTGGTCGGGCTGATGGATCGGCCGGTAAAAATAGACCACATCATAACCGCCAAAACCGTCAAACCCCAAGGCATCGCCCGCCATCACCCGCGACGCGAACCCCGCCCGCCGCAGCATCCGCCCCGCCACCCGCGTCAGATCGGGCTGATATTCCAACCCGTCGGCATGGCCCAACACCTCGGCGGCCATTAGCACCTTCAGCCCCACACCGCAGCCCACATCCAGAAACCGCAGCGCCGCTTTGCCCTGCGCCACCCCGACCCGCCGCGCCAGCATCAGATGCCGCAGAAACTCGGCCATAGGCAGAGGAATATCGGCAAATTGCCCGTTGCCCCGAATGGGCGCGGCATCGGTCACGGGGCTTAGATGCCGGTGCAACCGCAGCCAAGCCCAGTCCTGCACCGCCAGTTGCACCGCCTCGGACGCATCGGGCGCAGGCGGATGCGGCAACAACGGCAGCGGCCCCTGCCGCAGCACGCGGGACAGCGCCTCATGCCCCGCCGCCCAAGGCCGCATCCTGCGATGCAGCGCGTCAAAGAACTGCCGGTCAGGGTGCAAGGGCGGCAGCCCGTGAAGGGCCGGGTCCATCATATGCTGCGCCCACAGCCACGACAGCCGCGAGAATGACAGTTTGGCCTGTGCCAAAGCCTCCCGCACCTGCCCGCGCCGCGCCCGCGACAAGGGCGGGGTGAACAGCCGCACCACCTCGGCCAGCCTGACCTGCAAGGCCGCCTCTTCTGCCATGCAAGCACGTCGCAACTCGGCCACGGGGATCAGCATGGCATCTCCTACAAAGGCCATCGCACGGCCTCAGCATAGCCCAAGCGCACCGCCCCGCGTGACATTAATCGGCGCGGCCTGAAACTTGGGACAGATCAAAGCGCAACAGCCCGACCTGTGCTAGAATGAGGTATTGGCAAAGCAACGAGGTGCAACATGACACGATCCCCCCGCAGCGCAGCGGCGCTTCTGGCGCTGACTGTTTTCTCCCTCAGCGCGGGCTTGGCGCGGGCCGAGCAGAGCTGCACCGACTGGATGGACCAAGGCAACGGCACGTCATGGACCACCTGCGTCGGCGATGACGGCAGGCAACGCTGCTACCTGATCAACAACACCCCCGGCAGCACCGCCTACGAGGTCGCCTGTTCCGGCTGACAGCCCGAGGCGTCCGAAAAGGCTGTGGGAGTGGGAGAGTCGGGGTGAACCCCGACCTACAGACGTGTCTTGCGGTAATCAGCCGGTAGGTCGGGGTTCACCCCGACTCCCACCCCGCCCGCCCCGCCGCTTGCACCACAACCATAATCCCCAAAGGCCCCATCCCATAAACAGACCGTAGGTCGGGGTTCACCCCGACTCCCACCAAAACACAGCCCCAAAACCCAAAAGACCCCATCCTGTGAACAGGACGGGGTAGTTAGTGCTGCGGGCGGACCACAGCACGGGCGTAAACTGTCGGGCGTAGGTCGGGGTTCACCCCGACAAAGCGTCGCGCAAACCCACGCGGCCCCGTCGTCTTAGTGCGGGCGGCCCTGATCGGCCTCCATCTCGGCACGAATCTGTTGGCGCAGGATGTCAATCGGGATCATCTTGCCATCGCGCTTGAAGTGCCAATAGGTCCAGCCGTTGCAGCTTGGCGCACCTTCCATCCGCGCGCCGACCTGATGGATCGACCCCTTCACATCCGCCCCGATCAGCGTGCCATCCGCACGCACCTTGGCGCTGTAACGGTTGCCGATGGAAAACAGCTCTTCCCCCGGACGCAGCATGCCGCGTTCCACCACCTGCCCGAACGGCACACGCGGCTCCGACCGCTTCGATCCGGTGATCTCCAGCGCGCTTGCATCAAAGCGGCGAACGCGGGAAATCCGGTCATGCGCGGCTTTGCGATAGGCTTCCTCGCGCTCGATCCCGATGAAATCGCGGCCCAGCATCTTGGCCACAGCCCCCGTGGTTCCCGTGCCAAAGAACGGGTCCAGCACCACATCGCCGGGGTTCGTGGTGGCAATCAGCACGCGGTGCAGCAGGCTTTCCGGCTTTTGCGTCGGATGCGCCTTGTCGCCGTTCTCATCCTTCAACCGCTCATGCCCGGTGCAGATCGGCAGCACCCAGTCCGACCGCATCTGCACGCCGTCATTCAATTCCTTCAACGCCTCGTAGTTGAAGGTATATTTGCTGTCCTCATCCCGCGAGGCCCAGATCAGCGTCTCATGCGCGTTGGTCAGCCGCTTGCCGCGGAAATTCGGCATCGGGTTCGATTTGCGCCAGACCACATCGTTCAGCATCCAATAGCCCTGATCCTGCAAGGCCGACCCGACGCGGAAGATGTTGTGATAGCTGCCGATCACCCAGATCGCACCATTCGGCTTCAGCAGACGCTTCGCCGCAGCCAGCCATTCGCGGGTGAACTTGTCATAGGCGGCAAAGCTGGAAAACTGGTCCCAGTGGTCATCGACCGCATCGACCTTCGAGTTGTCCGGCCGATGCAGATCGCCCTTCAACTGCAAGTTATACGGAGGGTCCGCAAAGATCAGATCAACGCTGCCCGCAGGCAGACTGTTCATCACCTCGATGCAATCACCGCCCAAGATTTCGTTCAGCGGCAGGATACCCCCTGCCGCGGCCTTCAGTTTCGTCGCCATGTTCTGCCTCATTCACCGCGACTTTGCGTCGCTTGTTGTGGATAAGAATGAGTCAAAGGTGATTCGCCGTCAAATCCTTTTTGAATCAAGAGGTTACAGAAACTTCTTGATACAACATATTGTGGACGGGTTTGAACGAACGCCTATGCCAAGGGGTCACCCCTAGATTTTGAAGCGCCTCCAGATGCTGTTTTGTCGGGTAACCGGCGTTGCACTCCCAGCCATAGCCGGGATGCTGTTGCGCCAAATCCACCATGATGCGATCCCGCGTCACCTTGGCGATGATCGAAGCCGCCGCAATCGACCATGACCGCGCGTCGCCCTTCACGATAGCCTCGGCACGGCCCTGCAACCCTGCCGGAATCAGATTGCCATCCACCAGCACAAACCCCGGCACCACGGCCAGCCCCGTCACCGCCCGCTCCATCGCCAGATGCGAGGCGCGCAGGATGTTCAGCGTGTCAATCTCCTCAACCGAGGCATGCGCCACCGACACCACCGCCGATGCCATGATCTCTACAAACAGCCGCTCCCGCCGCGCCGCCGTCAAAGCCTTGGAATCGGCAAGACCCGCCGGCATCCGCGCCAGATCCAGCACCACAGCCGCCGCTGTCACAGGGCCGGCCAATGGCCCGCGCCCCACCTCGTCCACACCCGCCACGGGACCAAGACCGCGTGCCAGTGCGGCGGCCTCAAACTGATAATCTGCGATGATCTTTGCCATGCCTCTGGCCTAGCCGAGATCGGTGCATGAAAAAAGGGGCGGAAGCTGCTCGTCCTTCCGCCCCAGACATCCGGCCCCTAGGGCGAAAGGTTCAGGGCCGGATGTATCCCTTAGTGATGCCGCCCGGTGCGATAGCCCGCATCCCGCAGGCATTGATCTGAATAGATGCGATCGCGCTGGCCATAAATCCGTACCGACCGCCCGCAATTCGGCAGGCGGCGAAAGCCTTCGTCACGCAGACAGCTTTCGGTGTAAACGGTCACAGACCGCCCCCGATCGCTGTCGATTTCAATCGCACAAACCGAAGGCACCCGCTTTTGCCGCACCGGTTCCGGCGGGTGGCGCGGCTTGTGGCGGTCATTGTTATTGTCGATGCCGTTGATGACCGCGCCCAGCAGCAACGCCGCCGCCAAGGCCTTGGCCAGATCATCGCTCTGCTTGTCTGCAAAAGACGGAGCCGCCGACCCCAGCACCAAAGACGCCGCAACCGTCAGGGCGGTCAACCCGCGCCAGAACCTTCCGGCCGGTTTCACCGCAGAACGGCGCGCCAGGGCGTGATGGGTTTCCGCAAGGATGTCCGAAGGGATCGTGGTCATGGCAGCCTCCACTGGGGTTTTTCTGATTGGCCCGCCATTGCGACGAACCTGATGCCTGATCCTCGGTCACACGCTCTGGCCACGCAATAACAGCCCCCTGTTATGCGATAGCAGCCCGCATAAACTGCCTTGGATATTGTATAACGCCCTCACGCCGCGCAGGATGCACAGGTGACCACAGGAGCGTGACCCATGAAGCGCCTAAGCCTAGCGATCGTCCTTATGGCGGGCCTTGCCTTGCCCGCGCAGGCGGAATGTTACGCAGATTACAAGGCCAAACAGGACGCCCCCTTGCGCCTGCATTATGGTGTGGCACAGGTATCCGCCTGTGATCGCGGCGGGGCCGAGGCCGAACTCGCCCCGCGTCTGGCCGCCGATGGCTGGACCCTGTTGAATGTGTTGTCCACCTTTGGCCCCGAAGGTTTGGAAGAAAGGAAAGACAGTGCAGGAGCCTACTTCCTCCGCTACTGACAGCCTGCGCGCCGGAAACCGGGTTGTCGCAGGTGGCATCGCTGCGATTGTGTTGATCCTGCTGGGCGCTGCGGTGTTTCTGTTCCTGAACCTGCCCGATGCCAACGCCTTCAACGCGCGGGTCGAACGGCTGTTTGTCGAAAACAACGATCTGACCACCGGCGCGCAGATCAAACTGCTCGAGATTCTGGCGCAGTCCGGCACCGCCTTTTCCGAAGTGCTCGCCAGCTATCGGTCTGTGATCTTTGTGCTGCTGGTGTTTGCGACCGCGCTGATGGTGGCGGCACTGGTGTTTCTGGTCACGATCATCGGGCTGAACCGCCGGATTTCCGCGATCCAGCGCTCGGGGATTCAGGTCTCGTCCATCCTGATCAGCCGCGAGGCGCGGGCGGTCTATATCAACGACATGGAATTTGCCCTGACCGAAGCCGCCATCGAAACCCTCTCCGTTCTGGCCGAGGCGCGGATGGATGACGAGGTGCTGACCGGCGCGCAGATCGAAGGCGTGATCTCGGGCCGCGACGCAGCCGATTGCGACGAGGCCGCAGGAGCCACCCGCGTCAAACGCCTGCGCGACGCGCTAGGCAACCAGTTGGTGACGGAACTTCTGGTCAAAACCATCGCACGGCGCGGTTATGTGCTGGCGGTGGGCAAAGACTCGATCAAGATGATCTGAGCTAAAGCTGCGTGCAAAGCACGCACCCTACACTCGGCTAAAAAGGACGGTTTGCGGACCAAAGGTTAAAAAACACCTAATTCAGCCCCCCAAACCCTTGAAAACCAACCAATAAAAAATGTCCCGGGTCGGGACCTTCCCTCATCCCCCCGTAGGTCGGGGTTCACCCCGACTCTCCTAAACCACACTCAATTGAACTTGTTATCCCTCGGAAACCCGCGCGGCGCCATCCGCCCCGCCGTGGCCCGTCCGGCCTGCCATTCCCCCAGATCCGTCTCGGTCCGCGTCCGCCCCGCAGGGTCTTTCCATGCAAGCCCCGAAGCCAGAACAAAGGTCGTCGCATCCGACAGCCCCCCGTCCTTATACTTCTGCAACCGCACGCCCTTGCCCTTTGCCATCTCGGGCAGTTCCGCCAGCGGGAAGACCAGAACCTTGCGGTTATCCCCCACCACGGCCACAGAATCGCCCACCACCTTGCGGCAAAGCGCGGTCTTGATGCCCGCCCCCAGAGTCAGCACCTGTTTGCCCGCGCGGGTCTGGGCCAGCACCTCATCCGAAGGCACCACGAACCCGTCGCCCGCCGTCGAAGCCACCAGCAGCTTTTCGCCCGACCGGAAGATCTGCAAATCCACAATCTCGGAATCATTGGGCAGATCGACCATCAGCCGCACAGGTTCCCCCATACCGCGCCCGCCCGGAAGGTTGACGCCCACCAGCGTATAGAAACGCCCGTTCGCCCCCACCAGCAGAATCCGATCCGTCGTCTCGGCATGGAAGGCAAAGCGCGGCCCGTCGCCGTCCTTGAACTTCTGCTCGGTGGTCAGGTCAACATGCCCCTTCATCGCCCTGATCCAGCCCATCTGGCTACAGATCACGGTGATGGGTTCCCGCTCGATCATTGCCTCGAACGAGACTTCCTCGACCTCGCCCGCATCGGCAAAGGCGGTGCGGCGTTTGCCGATCACGGTGTCCTTTCCGAACTGCTTGCGGATCGCCTCAAGCTCGGTTCCGACCTGCGCCCATTGCAGCACATCGCTGGCCAGCAGCCCCAAAAGCCCCGCGCGTTCGGCCTGCAGGGCGTCACGCTCGCGGATCAGTTCCATCTCTTCCAGACGCCGCAAAGACCGCAGGCGCATGTTCAGGATGGATTCGGCCTGCAATTCCGACAATTCGCCCGCGCCAGCCTTGGGCGAGACGTAATCCTTCTCCGTCATCGCCCGCTTGTGCGGTTTGCCCCAAACCTCGCGCATCAGCGCGGCCTTGGGGTCATCGTCATAGCGGATGATGTCGATCACGCGGTCAAGGTTCAGGAAGGTCAGGATAAAGCCTTCCAACACCTCTAGCCGGTGGTCGATCTTTTCCAGCCGGTGCTGGCTGCGCCGCCGCAGCACGTCACGGCGGTGATCCAGAAAGGCGCGCAGAACCTCTTTCAGGCTGCACACCTTTGGCACGCGACCGTCGATCAACACGTTCATGTTCAGACTGAACCGCGTTTCAAGGTCCGAGTTCTTGAACAGCGCCGCCATCAGCATTTCGGGTTCAACCGTGCGCGAGCGGGGTTCCAGAATGATCCGAATGTCATCAGCGGATTCGTCGCGCACATCGGCCAGCAGCGGGATTTTCTTGGTCTGGATCAGTTCGGCCAGCTTTTCGATCAGCTTGGACTTGGCGACCTGATAGGGAATCTCGGTGACAACAATCTGCCACGTCCCGCGCCCCAGATCCTCGACCGCCCATTTCGCGCGGGTGCGGAACGAACCGCGCCCCGTGCGATAAGCCTCAAGAATGGTCTCGCGCGGTTCCACCATGACGCCGCCGGTCGGAAAATCGGGGCCGGGGATCAACGTGACCAGCGATTCAATCGAAATCTCGGGATCGGCCAGCATCGCCTGACAACCCTGAATCAACTCATCCAGATTGTGCGGCGGAATGTTGGTGGCCATGCCCACCGCAATCCCCGACGAGCCATTGGCCAGCAGGTTCGGAAAGGCTGCGGGCATCACCACCGGCTCTTCCAGCGTGCCGTCATAGTTCGGACGGAAATCGACCGCGTTTTCGGTCAGCCCTTCCATCAGGCTTTCGGCAATCGCGGTCAGGCGGGCTTCGGTATAGCGACTGGCGGCGGGGTTATCGCCGTCGATGTTGCCAAAGTTGCCCTGCCCATCGACCAGCGGGTAGCGCACGTTGAAATCCTGCGCCAGACGCGCCATCGCATCGTAAATCGCAGCGTCGCCATGCGGGTGATAGTTGCCCATCACGTCGCCGGAAATCTTGGCGGATTTGCGGAAAGCACTGCTGGCCGACAGCCGCAATTCACGCATCGCGAATAGAATCCGGCGGTGAACCGGCTTTAGGCCGTCGCGCGCATCAGGCAGCGCCCTGTGCATGATGGTGGACAAAGCATAGGTCAGATACCGCTCGCCGATGGCGCGGGCCAAAGGCTCGGCAAGGGTAATCGGCTCGATTTTTGGGTCATCGGGTGTGTCGGACATGCATGTTGTGTAGTGCGCGGGGCGGTAACGGTCCAGCCCGAAAAATCCTCGGCGCCCCCCCGCGAGGGACGGACAAATCGGTGATTTTCCATCCGTTCCAGCCGCGAATCGTGTTAGGATGCAAACAGTTGGTGTGATTGGATGTTTTATGTTCAAGTTGACGATCTGTCTTTGCGCGGGGCTGTTTTTGGCCATGCTGGTGGCGGGGCAAGACCACGGCCAGCAGCGCTTTGGATTGATCGAACCGCCCCCGTCGCCCGCGCCACTTCCACAAACCACGATGCTTCCGGCCAAGGCCGTGGCAATCGCGCCCGCGCCAAATCCAGCGGCGGTCGCAGCGGCCTTCGCCCCCGCAAAACCTGTGATGACCACACCCGAGCCGACTGTCTTGGCCGAACCTGTGGTGATGGCAGCCGAAACGACAGGTCGTGTGCTTTATATCGACGCGAAATCTGTGAATGTCCGCTCTGGTCCGGGGAAGGACTTCGCGGTTGTTGATCGGCTGAAACGGGATGAGGCCGTGCTGGTCGTTTCTGAAGGCGAGGGACCGGACGGCTGGTCGCTGATCCGTATCGAAGGCGATGGCGTCGAGGGCTATGTCGCCGCACGTCTCTTGCGCGAATAGGCTTTGCCGCAGCCCCCGCTTCGCCGTAGGAAGGCGAAAAAAGGCGGGCAGATATGACAAAAACAATCCTTATCACCGGATGCTCATCGGGCATCGGTCTTGACGCGGCGCGCGGGCTAAAGGCGCGGGGCTGGCGGGTGTTTGCCACCTGCCGTCAGGAAGGCGATTGCGCCCGCTTGCAGGCCGAGGGGCTGGAAAGCTTTGTGTTGGATTACGCGGATGAGTCCAGCATTGCCGATGCTGTGGCCGAGGTGGTTGCGCGCACGGGCGGCACGCTGGACGCGCTTTACAACAACGGTGCCTTTGCCTGCCCCGGCGCTGTGGAAGACCTGCCGCGTGATGCGCTGCGGGCGATCTTTGAAACCAACCTGTTTGGCTATCACGATCTGACCCGCCGTGTGATTCCGCTGATGCGGGCGCAAGGCGGCGGGCGGATCATCAACTGTTCCTCCGTGCTGGGTCTGGTGGCGCTGAAATGGCGCGGGGCCTATGTCGCCACCAAATTCGCGATGGAGGGGCTGACAGACGTGCTGCGGATCGAGATGGCCGATACCGGCATCAAGGTGATCCTGATCGAACCGGGGCCGATCACCTCCAGCATCCGCGAAAAGGCCATTCCGCATTTCGAACGCTGGATTGATTGGGAAAATTCGGCCCGCGCACCGGAATATGCTGCCCTGCGCGGCAGACTTTATGAAAGCCGTGGCCCGGACAAATGGGAATTACCCGCCAGCGCCGTGACCGCAAAGCTGATCCATGCGCTGGAAAGCCCGCGTCCGAAACCGCGCTATTACGTCACCATGCCGACGCATCTGATGGGATTTGCGCGCCGAATCCTGCCGACACCGGTATTGGATTGGCTGATCGCCAAGGGCTAACCGGCGATGAATGACCGCAGGCGGCGTTTTTCAGTTCGCTTTTTGCAGCCAAGCGCCTAGATCATCGGCAAACCGCAGGAGGCCCGCATGTTTTCCGACCCGATTTTCATCCTTGCCGTCGTGGCAGCCTTTGGCACGCTGATCATCCTGATGATCGGGATCGGTGGCTTTGCCAAGGGTGGCGCATTCAACCGCAAACACTCGAATCGGTTGATGCGATATCGCATCATCGCGCAGGCCGTGGCGGTGATCCTGATCGTCGCATTTGCCTATCTGCGCGGAACGGGAGGCAACTGATGGTCGTTCTGTCAAAAATTTACACCAAGACCGGCGATGCGGGCGAGACCGCTCTGGGCAATGGCGCGCGGGTGGCCAAACATTCGCCCCGCGTTTCGGCCTATGGCACCGTGGATGAAACCAACGCCACCGTCGGATTGGCCCGCCAGCATGCCAGCGGTGACATGGACGCGGCCCTTGCCCGCATCTCGAACGATCTGTTTGATCTGGGGGCCGATCTTTGCACCCCCGACATGCACAAGGACGCCACCGCCCCCTATCCGCCGCTGCGTGTGATCGAGGGCCAAGTTCTGCGGCTGGAAGCGGAAATTGACGCGATGAACACCCGCCTGACCCCGCTTCGCAGCTTTATTCTGCCGGGCGGCTCGGCTTTGGCGGCACAGATGCATCTGTGCCGCACCGTATGTCGGCGCGCCGAAAGGCTGGTGGTGGAACTTGCCACGATGGAGGACATCAACGCGGAAGCGGTGAAATACCTGAACCGACTGTCGGACTGGTTCTTCGTTGCCGGTCGCATTGCCAATAATGATGGCAAGGACGATGTGCTTTGGGTGCCGGGACTGACCCGCTGATCGCATTTTCCAGTCAATAGGCGACGTGCTGACGCGGCAGCCTGTCGTATTTGGTCTGTTACACGCGCCCCGGACGCGATATTAGCCGAGGCGAGAGCTTGGGCGGCCCTATTTGGGCCTTTGAACGGAGAGTTGCGCGATGAAGGTGCTGGTGCCTGTCAAACGTGTGATCGACTACAACGTGAAGGTTCGCGTCAAGGCGGACGGAAGCGGGGTTGATCTTGCCAACGTGAAAATGTCGATGAACCCCTTTGACGAGATTGCCGTAGAAGAGGCGATCCGCTTGAAGGAAAAAGGCGTTGCGACCGAGGTTGTCGTAGTGTCCATCGGCGTGAAGCAGAATCAGGAAACGCTGCGGACCGCGCTTGCGATGGGGGCCGATCGCGCCATCCTGATCGAAGCGACCGACAATGTTCACACCGATATCGAACCGCTGGCGGTGGCGAAACTTCTGGCGGCTGTCGTCAAGGAAGAGGCCCCCGGTCTGGTTCTGGCAGGCAAGCAAGCCATTGATAACGACATGAACGCTACCGGCCAAATGCTGTCGGCCCTTCTTGGCTGGTCGCAGGCAACCTTCGTGTCGGAACTGTCGATCGAGGGCGACAAAGCCGTTGTCACCCGCGAGGTTGACGGTGGTTTGCAGACGATTTCGGTGAACATGCCGACCATCGTGACCGTCGATCTGCGTCTGAACGAGCCGCGCTATGCGTCCTTGCCTAACATCATGAAGGCCAAGGCAAAGCCGCTGGCCGCGAAAACTCCGGCGGATTACGGCGTTGATGTCGCGCCGCGCCTGACCATCGTGAAAACGGTTGAACCGGCTGGCCGCAAGGCCGGCGTGAAGGTCGGCTCCGTGGCCGAACTGATTGCGAAACTCAAAGACGAAGCGGGGGTGATCTGATGGCCGTTCTGCTGATTGCGGATGTGAACGAGGGTCAATTGGCTGCGGATGCCGTTGGCAAAACCCTTGCCGCCGTTGCCGCCCTGGGCGAAGTGCATGTGCTGATCGCTGGAACGGGCGGCGATGCCGCTGCCGCCGAGGCTGCTACGTTGTCCGGCGTTTCCAAGGTGTTGTTCGCCGAAGATCACGCCTATTGCCACGGCATGGCCGAATCGACCGCTGCTTTGGTGGTGGGTCTGTCGGGCGGCTATAGCCACATCTGTGGCGCCGCGACCGCGTTCAACAAGAACGTGCTGCCGCGCGTGGCGGCCCTGCTGGACGTGATGGTGATGTCGGATGTGACGGCGGTGATTGACGCCGACACGTTCGAGCGTCCGATCTACGCGGGCAACGCGGTGCAAACCGTGAAATCCGGCGATGCGAAAAAGGTCTTTACCGTGCGGACCGCCAGCTTTGCGGCGGTTGCGGCAGGCGGCGCGGCGGCTGTCGAGAAGATCGGCGGGCCGGGCGACTCCGGTCTTTCGGCTTGGGTCGAAGACAAGGTGGCCACCTCGGACCGCCCGGAACTGACCTCGGCTGGCATCGTTGTGTCGGGTGGCCGTGGTGTTGGCAGCCAAGCCGACTTTGCGTTGATCGAAAAACTGGCCGACAAACTCGGCGCTGCCGTGGGTGCTTCGCGCGCGGCGGTGGATTCGGGCTATGCACCGAACGACTGGCAAGTTGGCCAGACCGGCAAGGTCGTTGCCCCGCAGCTTTATGTTGCAGTCGGCATCTCCGGTGCGATTCAACACCTTGCCGGGATGAAAGACTCCAAGATCATCGTGGCGATCAACAAGGACGAAGAAGCGCCGATCTTCCAGGTTGCGGATTACGGTCTGGTTGCAGATCTGTTCACTGCAGTGCCGGAACTGATCGAAAAGCTTTGATCTGACAAAAGCAGCGCCACGGCGCAGCACGCTATGAAAGGGCGTCCTTCGGGGCGCCCTTTTGCATTACAGCAGCGCGCGCAGGGCGGGCAGCAGCGCCGCCGCCACCTCTTGATGCGCCCAAGGGCCGGGCAACCCTGCCGCTACGGTCACCTCCAGCGGCGCGCAGACCATACCGTCGGTGCCGCGCGCCAAGGCCGATGCGCTGCGGACGACCTGCACATAATCGCTGGCATAGGGCCGGATGGCCGCCACCATTTCCGCATCGATCAGGGTCGGTCCCCGCACCAGATCCGAGCGGCGCGATGGCATCGGCGGCACGGCATCTGCCATCCAAAGCAGCACGATGCGCCCCGATAGACGCGACAGCAGCAGCTTCATCCGCGCGACCCAGGCCGAGCGCAACTCTTCCGCCACCACTTCGAACCGATCCACCGAGGCCGCTTGCAGCCCTTTCAGCATATGGCGGGTAAAGTGAAATTCGGTGAAGTCCACGTCGCGGAAGATCGACTTCAGCAGCGGTGCAGCCCCCAGAAAACGATCATTGCGCCGCGGATGCACCGCGTAATAGCGATTGCTCAGATTCTGCGCGCCAAGGATTTGCACCACCGTCACCGCCGCCCTTTGCGCGATGTCAGTCACGGCGGGTTCGTTCAGAAACACATCCGGTCCGGCATTCATACAACCCAGATTGGCGACCGGCAGGCCGATTTCCGCCTCGATCAGTGCCGCGAAAGGGTGCGGCACATATTTTCCATAGGTTTCGGTTCCCCCAAGCATCGCGATATACCGCCCAGACAGATCGCGCCGCGGCCCCCGAAACAGAAGCCGCGACGTGCCATACTGGCACGGAAAATAGTCGAGCGCCCCCGCGCCCGGAAAAGCATAAGCCATGACACCACCCGTAGTCTTTAACACCCGCGCTCAGCCTGCCCGATTCCCCTTTCCAAAAGGCTAAAGTCGGGATTTGCCGTAAATCTGAAAGGTTTTTGCAAGGCTTGGCGGTCTTGCGTCCAAGGGGTTGGCCTGCGTATGGTGCCGGGCAAGAACCGAAGGGGCATGGCATGGAAATTCGCAGCGTTGGCATCGTTGGGGCGGGTCAGATGGGGAACGGGATCGCCCATGTGTTCGCGCTGGCAGGATATGATGTGCTGCTGAACGACATCTCGGCGGCGGGGCTGGAGAAGGCGGTCGCCACCATCGACCGCAATCTGGAACGGCAGGTCACGCGCGGCAAGACCACCGCGCAGGCCAAGGCCGAAGCGATGGCGCGGATCAAGACCACGCTGGTTCTGGCCGAACTTGGTCCCTGCGATCTGATCATCGAGGCCGCGACCGAGAAAGAGGACATCAAGGACAAGATCTTTGCGTCGCTTTTGCCGCATCTGGGGCCGCAGACGATCCTGACCTCGAACACCTCATCCATCTCGATCACGCGGTTGGCCA